>BNJV01001948.1_pt1 | contig 266593 bp, 359 predicted proteins | sample 8540591 | NCBI WGS metagenome assembly BNJV01 (sample SAMD00202457, study PRJDB9452) | human saliva metagenome | host: Homo sapiens
AAAAAAATGGTGCGTATGCAGCTTTATACAAAGCACAATTTAATTAGGTTAAAAGGAGACGGTGATAGTGAATAAAAAATGGATTGCTGGAATTATGATTGTGATTGCGATTTTTCTAGCGGTATATAGCTATATAGCATTACCTGATTTGGTTACGGTACAAATTGATTTTTCAGGAAATCCGTCCAGACAAGAACCTAAACTCTTAGCTCTTCTATTTCCTCTTGTGCTAACAATTGGAGGGAGTATTGCCTATATGGTGAGTGAAGTAAAAGAAAAGCAATATCTGCTATTGGCAATTGTAGGTATTCTTGTTGCAATTATCACCATCATAGCCAATCTTTAAAGGAAGAACGAAATTTTCAATTTCTAAAGAAAAACGGTTTTTGGACTCACGGGACTGACCCCAAAAAGTGAGAATTTAATAAAAACACCCTAGGGCTACCGTCTCCGGTATTCAACCGGAGACAGGTAGTCCAATTTTTTTGTTGGATTCTTTTTTCATTATAATATTTGATGTAATTTTCTACAATTTGAATTACAATAGAAGATGAAGTTATTACTTCATCTTTTATGTAGAAAGCTTCGCACTTTAGCGAAGAATGGAAGCTTTCGATTGGTGCATTATCTGCGGGAGTCCCCTTACGGGACATACTGCGGATAATGCCTTTTTCTTTACATAAATTGTAGTATTCGGCAGAAGTATAAACGCTGCCTTGATCACTATGCAGTAGAACATCCTTAGGTAAATCAATTTGATTTAATGTATCTAATACAAACTTAGTATCCTGTTTTGTGGAAATTGTATAAGCAATGATTTCTCCATTATGTAAATCCATAATGGAAGATAAATATAATCGTTTAGGACCAAAAGGCAAATATGTGATATCAGTAGTCAGTTTTTGCATAGGTTTGTCTGCTGAAAAATTTCTATTCAGAGTATTGCCAGTAATTGAGAATGGTTTACCTATTTTGATAGCTTTTTTAGGCTTCACTGCACAATTCCAACCATTTTTCTGCATAATCCGCTGTACAACCTTATGATTAACAATCTGATTTAATTCCTTCTGAATCAAATACTTAATCTTTCTGTATCCATAAATAAATTTGTTTTTCTTACAAATTTTACCAATAGTTTCCTCAATAACTGATGGAGAAAAGTCTTTCTTTTTCCATCGGTAGTAAGTAGATGTAGGTACATTAAGACAAGAACAAATTAAATGTACCGCATATTTATCTTTCAATTCTTCCACTAACTTTACAACTATTTGAGGCGACACTTCCTTTCCAATTCCTTGTATTTTTTTAATATTTCTAATTCAACTTCCTTTCTTTTTAATTCTAATTTTAATTGATCGATTTCTGAAAGTTCAGCCATCCCTTTTTCATAAGAATATTGTTTTCCCACCTGTTGGTGGAAACGATGAGTTTCACCATTTTTATACCATCTAAACCATGTTTCTACTTGAGTTTCATTTTTTATGTTTAACTCCTGCATTACTTGTTTTGTAGTATATCCCTGTAATTTCATTTCTACGGCTTTATTCTTTGTATCGACAGAATAGGCTACACGTTTTTTAACCATAAAAAGACACCTCCATGTGCATTTGATAATATTGTACCAAATCCAACTTGGAGGTGTTTTTATTTAATTCTCATTTACGGGGGTCAGTGCCTCACATTGTGGGTCCTTTTTTATCCTCGTCGCTCAGCCTTTTTGACATTAGAGCAAACTATGATACAATGACCCAGAGAAAACTTAAGGAGAACGTTGATGAGTATTTTAAATGTAGAAAAATTAACACACGGATTCGGTGAAAGAGCCATCTTCAATGATGTGAGCTTCCGTCTATTAAAAGGGGAGCACATCGGACTCGTTGGAGCAAACGGTGAAGGGAAATCCACCTTCATGAATATCGTGACAGGTCAATTACAACCCGACGAAGGGAAAATCGAATGGTCGAAAAATGTAAAGGTAGGATACTTGGACCAACATACGGTGCTTGAACCAGGAATGACGGTTCGCAGTGTCCTTCAAAAAGCCTTCGACGATTTATTTGTTGCAGAAGCTCGTATTAATGAGTTGTATATGGCAATGGGTGACGCAAACGAAGACGAAATGAACGCGATGCTAGAAGAAGTGGGCGAGTTACAAGAGCGATTAGATAGCCACGACTTCTATATTCTCGATGCGAAAATCGATGAAGTAGCTCGTGCGTTAGGTGTTGCAGCCTTTGGGATGGATAGCGATGTGAGTGAACTCAGTGGTGGTCAACGTACGAAAGTATTACTGGCAAAACTATTATTAGAAAAACCAGATATTTTATTACTCGACGAGCCGACAAACTACCTGGACGTAGAGCATATCGAATGGTTAAAACATTACTTACAAGAATACGAAAATGCATTTATTCTGATTTCGCATGATATTCCATTCTTAAACAGCGTCGTGAACTTGATTTACCATATGGACAATCAAGAGCTGAACCGTTATGTGGGGGACTATGATCAGTTCCAAGAAGTGTATGCGATGAAGAAAGCGCAACTAGAGGCGGCGTATAACCGCCAGCAAAAAGAGATTGCGGACTTGAAGGATTTCGTGAACCGTAATAAGGCGCGCGTGGCAACGCGTAATATGGCGATGTCACGTCAGAAGAAGCTGGATAAGATGGAAGTTATCGAATTAGCCAGTGAGAAGCCAAAACCAAATTCGAGTTCAAGACTTCTAGAGCTCCTGGTCGTTACATTTTCCAAGCCGAAGATTTAGTGATTGGATACGACCGTCCATTAACAGGACATGTGAATCTTGAAATGGAACGTGGCCAAAAGATTGCGATTGTCGGTGCGAATGGTATCGGTAAAACGACACTACTCAAGAGCTTATTAGGGATTATTAAGCCGTTGAATGGAAAAGTAACGCGTGGCGACTATATCGACCTTGGGTATTTCGAACAAGAAACACCAAAAGGCAATCGTAAGACAGCCCTAGAAGAAATCTGGGATACATTCCCATCCATGACACAACCAGAAGTACGTGCAGCACTCGCTCGTTGTGGATTAACCAGTAAACATATCGAGAGTCAAGTGCAAGTGCTAAGTGGGGGAGAGCAAGCAAAGGTGCGCTTCTGTAAATTGATGAATGAAGAATCAAACGTGCTCGTACTAGACGAACCAACGAACCACTTAGACGTAGATGCTAAAGATGAGTTAAAACGTGCATTACAAGAATATAAAGGAAGTATATTAATGGTGTGTCACGAACCTGAATTTTACGAAGGATTAGTGACAGATATTTGGGATTTCTCAAAATTCGCATAAAAATTAAATTCTTCACTTTTAGGGAAGAAAGTTGATACAACCGTTTTCAAAACAGTGCTCAAACATGCTTTGAGCGCTGTTTTTTTGCGCAAAAAATCATAAGGTATAGTCTCGAAACGCGATGCCTATGGGGTTTGTTCAATTCATTTGAATTTCAAACGGAATTCATGAAAGAAAATGAAAATATGAACTTTCTAGGAAAAATAGATTTTTACATACTTCATTTTCAAAAAAAGTAGGGTTGAATTTATAAATTATTTACATTAGAATATGCGCTGTAGAAAAGATTTTAACGAATTTTATATATAGTGTGAATTGTGTAGAAAGTATGAAATCTGTTGCGTCTTTTCGAGCAGTCTTGTTTGTGAAATCACGAACAAAAATAAAAAGAAAAGGAAGTGTCCAAATGAAAGATATCTTTAGCAAGCGTCAACGTTTCTCATTACGTAAATTGACGATTGGCGTATGCTCAGTCTTATTAGGTACAACGATTTTTGCTACAAACGCAGTAGCAGCAGAAGAAGTATCTGCTACAGCAGCTGAAGCAACAACGACAGCGGCTGCGCCGGCAACAACCGCTGAGGCAACTACTGAGGCTGAAACAACTGCAGCACCAGCGGCTACAGAAGAAACAACTGTAGCACCAGAAGCAGCAGCAGAAACAACTGCAGCACCAGCAGCTGCAGAAGAAACAACAACTGCAGCACCAGCAGCAGGGGAAACTCCAAGAACACGTTCTCGTCGTGCAGCTTCACAAGGAAGCGACAACTCTCCAGTTGATGTCGAGACAACACTTAAAGATGGCGAAACAGTAACTCCTGACATGTCTAATCCTAACGGTGCGAATGTAAAATCACGTGACATTTCAGATGCTAGCTACAAAAAAGCGACTTCAGGTTACACTTTCCACGTAGTAGATTTAACTAGATTTAATGAACGCTACGGTGTGAATTACTATGTTCGTGCGTCTAAACCATTTGATACTTCTGAAGAAGTAACTCTTGAATTAGTAGATAAGAATACGAACACAGTTCTTGAAACAAAGAAACTTAACAAAACAAGTGGCGATGTTTCATTCCAAAAAACAGCTCAAGCTTCAAATTCACAAATGACACTTGTAGGTGTGTTTACAGAAGGTAAGGGTGCAGTGAACTCAACTGCTCCGTTTATCCAATATCACTATGATATCGATCCTGTAATTAAATCTTATGAAAATAAATCAGGGGATACTCCTGAAGACCGTGCGAAGAAGAAATTATTCTCTGACGTGATGAATTCACGTACTAGTACGGATATTTTTTTAACGCTGTAGAACCAGCTTATGAAGGACGTACAATTACTGATACAAATGGTAAGATTCCTACAGTAGTTGATAATGCAACATACTATCGTGTTGTAGACAAATCAAACCCAACTTATCAAGCAGGCCGTACAGAAACTGCTACACAATCATATAAACCAAATGGAAACGAAGTGGAATTAGCTTCTTACACACTAAAAGCTATGGAAGGACAAAACTTCAACGCTTCAGGCGAACGTCAATTTGAAGGTTATCGTTTATATCAAACGATTGACCCAGATGCAACAACAGGGGTTGTTTCTCGTCCGTATGTAGTTGGAACTAAATTCATGGACGCTGACCGTTTTGGTATTAAACGTATTAAAGAGGTAGTTGGCGAAGACGGTTCAGTTGTAGTTCGTGTATATCTTTTAGATCCTAAACAACAAAGTAAACGTTCTGATGGTACTTTGAGTACTGATGGATATATGCTAATTGCCGAAACAAAACCAATTAAACCAGGAAGTAATAATACAGAGGAATTAGCTTATGTTAAGAGTCCTCTTACTACAATTCCTCTCAAAAATTATCCTAATGGTAAAGAAGTTAATTTTGGATTCCAAACAGCAGCAGGATATACACCGTATAAAACAGTATTCGTACCTTTCTTAGGGGATGGAATCGGACATAATTCTTCAAATCAACAATTAGAAGACGGTGTAGGTGGTATCGGTATTAATGTTGACTTACTTAACTCATTAGCACCATACAAACCACGTGTTTACTACTATGAAAAGATTGAACCAGTTAAAGTGAAACCTGAATTCAAGAAAACGTTAGAAGGTCGTAACTTAGTAGACGGCGAATTCAGCTTCACAATTAAAGAACAAAAATCTTCTCCAGATGGACACGAAGAAACAGTTCAAAATGCTGACGGTAAAGTTTCATTCAGCGAATTAACATTCAATAAACCTGGTACTTACAAGTACAAGATTACAGAAAAAGCAGGTTCTGATGCGAACTGTTGATTACGATGCAATGGAAATCACTATGACAGTTGAAGTTACTCAAGACGCTGCTGGCGTATTAAAAACTAAAGTAACTTACTCTGCAGAAGGCGGCGAAACTTCTAAAGCTGATGACCAAGAGTTCAACAACTTTGTAGTACCTCCAGTATCAACTAAATTCGACTTCACTAAGAAATTAGAAGGTCGTCCATTGAAAGATAAAGAGTTCAGCTTTGTATTGAAAGATGCAGAAGGTAACGAAATCGAAACTGTGAAACGATGCAGACGGTAACGTTACATTTACAGCATTAAACTATGACAAGACTAAAGTGGGCGTTCACAAATATACTGTTGAAGAAGTAATCCCAGCGACAAAAGAAGATCGTATGGATTACGATACAATGAAAGCGAACATTACTGTTACAGTGTCTAAATCTGGTCACGTATTAACAACAGTAACAACTTATGCTTCAGAAGGCGGAAAAGCTACTGGCGCGGATGACAAAGAGTTCAACAACAAAGTAACTCCACCGCCAACAACTCCAGAGTTCAAACCAGAGAAATTCGTTGTGAATAAAGAAAAATTCGATATCACTGGCGACAAACTAATGGACGATGATAATGAGTTAACAGATGAAGTAGCAGAAACAAATGCAAACCCATATGCTGACAAATCAACAAACAACGAACCAGAAAACATCAACGGTAAGACACTTAAAAAAGGTGACAAATTCTACTACCAAGTATGGTTAGATACAACTAAATTCACTGCAGACCAAAACATCCAATATGTTGGAATCACTGACGATTACGAAGAAGACAAATTAGATGTGACTACAGACGGAATTAAAGTTTATGATAGCGTATCTGGTGCAGATGTAACTTCTAAATTCGATATTAAAGTAGAAGACGGTAAAATCAGTGCAACTTCTAAAGCAGAATTTGTAAATGAAAACAGCGTCATCGACACAACTAAATTCGAATTCGGCCGTTACTATAAATTTGATATCGCTGCAACTATCAAAACAACTGTTAAAGATGGTATCGATATCGAAAAATACAGCAAGCCAAATCGTTCACGTATACGATCCACACAACAAGACTGTTGAAAAACCAGAAAAAAACCAACGCACAAAAACGTGTTGTGAATATACCAGTTTCTGTGGACTTCAACTTCACTAAGAAACTTGAAGGTCGTACGTTGAAAGACCAAGAGTTCAGCTTTGTATTGAAAGATGCAAAAGGTACTGAAATCGAAACTGTGAAGAACGACAAAGATGGAAACGTGAAATTCAAATCACTTGAATTCACTAAAGATCAAGTGGGAACTCACAAATATACAATCGAAGAAGTAGCTGGAACAGATGCAACAGTAACTTACGATAAGATGAAAGCGGAAGTAACCGTTAAAGTTTCTTATGACGGAACTGCTAAAGCGTTAATTAAGAACGTGACAGACGCTCCAGATAAAGAGTTCAACAACACTGTTACACCTCCAACAACTCCTGAATTCCAACCAGAGAAATTCATCGTTACAAAAGAAAAATTCGATGTAACTGGTGATAAATTAATGGATGACGATAACGAGTTAACAGACGAGTATGCTGAAACAAATGCAAACCCATACGCAGATGGAACAGACAACAACGAAGCAGAAAACTTAAATACGAAGACTGTTAAACGTGGTGACAAAGTTGTTTACCAAGTATGGTTAGATACAAACAACTTCACTGCAGCTCAAAACATCCAATCTGTAGGAATTACAGATAACTACGATGAAGCTAAATTAACTGTAGACAAAGCGAACATCAAAGCTTACGACAGTAAGACTGGCGCAGAAGTAACGAATTTATTCGACATCACAGTTGAAAATGGCGTGATCACTGCAACATCTAAAGCTTCATTACAAAAATCTTTAGGCGATGCTGAAAATACACAAGTATTAGATACTGAGAAATTCGCATTCGGTCGCTACTATAAATTTGATATCCTAGCAACTGTTAAAGACGATGTTGTTGCTGGTTCAGATATTGAAAATACAGCAGCGCAAATCGTTCACCAATACGATCCAGCATCTAAGACTGTTAAGACTCCTGAAAAACCAACTCAAAAACGTGTGATCAGCGTTCCTGTGACAGTTGACTTCAACTTCACTAAGAAACTTGAAGGCCGTACATTGAAAGAACAAGAGTTCAGCTTTGTATTGAAAGATGCAGAAGGTACTGAAATCGAAACAGTGAAGAACGACAAAGACGGAAACGTTAAGTTCAAATCACTTGAATTCAGTAAGAAAGAAGTAGGAACTCACAAATACACAATCGAAGAAGTAGCTGGAACAGATGCGACAGTGACTTACGATACAATGAAAGCTGAAGTAACCATTGAAGTTAACTATGACGGAACTGCTAAAGTTCTTACAACTAAGGTTAAAGATGCTACAGATAAAGAGTTCAACAACACTGTAACTCCTCCAGAAACTCCAGAGTTCAAACCAGAGAAATTCATCGTAAACAAAGAAAAATTCGATATAACTGGCGATAAACTAGTGGATGACGATAAAGAGTTAACAGATAAAGTTGCAGATACAAATGCGAACCCATATGTTGATGATGCAAGCAACAACGAAGCAGAAAACTTAAATACGAAGACTGTTAAACGTGGCGACAAATTAGTATACCAAGTATGGTTAGACACAACTAAATTTGATGCAGCAAACAAAGACTACATCCAATCAGTTGGTATTACTGACGATTACGATGAAGCGAAATTAACAGTGGAAGCTGCAAACGTGAAAGCTTATGACAGCGTAACAGGTGAAGATGTAACTGATAAATTCGACATCACTGTGAATGATGGCGTTGTAAAAGCAACATCTAAAGCTTCATTACAAAAATCTTTAGGCGATGCTGAAAGATACTCAAGTATTAGATACTACTAAATTTGCATTCGGTCGCTACTATAAATTTGATATCGTAGCAACAGTGAAAGAAGATGTAACACCTGGTGCTGATATTGAAAATACTGCGGTTCAAGTAGTAAACCAATACGACCCAACATCTAAGACTGTTAAGACTCCAGAAAAACCAACTCAAAAACGTGTTGTAAACATTCCAGTTGAAGTAGAATTTAACTTCACTAAGAAATTACAAGGTCGTGAGTTGAAAGACCAAGAGTTCAGCTTTCGTATTGAAAGATGCAGAAGGTACTGAAATCGAAACAGTGAAGAACGATAAAGACGGAAACGTTAAGTTCAAAGCTTTAGCATTCAACAAAAACCAAGCTGGAACATACAAATACACTATCGAAGAGGTCGCTGGATCTGACGCAACAGTTACTTACGATAAGATGAAAGCTGAAGTTACTGTTGAAGTGAAATATGACGGAACTGCTAAAGCATTAATCACAAAACTAACAGATGCTCCAGATAAAGAGTTCAACAACGTAGTAACTCCTCCAAATGCTCCAAACTTCAAACCAGAGAAGTTCATTTTAACTGAAGAAAAATATGACATCACTGGCGACAAGTTAATGGATGACGACGATGAGTTAACAGATGAAGTTGCGGATACAAACGCAAACCCATATGCTGATAAGACTACAAACAACGAAGCAGAAAACTTAAATACGAAGACTGTTAAACGTGGTTCTAAAGTGGTTTACCAAGTATGGTTAGACACAAACAACTTTACTGAAAAACAAAACATCCAATCAGTTGGTATTACTGACGATTACGATGAAACGAAATTAACTGTGGATGCTGCAAACGTGAAAGCATATGACAGCAAGACTGGCGCAGATGTAACTGACTTATTCGACATCACAGTTGAAGATGGCGTTGTAAAAGCAACATCTAAAGCTTCATTACAAAAATCTTTAGGCGATGCAGAAGATACTCAAGTATTAGATACAACTAAATTTCGCATTCGGACGTTACTATAAATTTGATATTGTTGCGACTGTAAAAGAAGACGTAACTGGTGGGGCAGATATCGAAAATACTGCAACACAAATCGTTCACCAATACGATCCAACAAGTAAATCAGTGGTAACTCCTGAAAAACCAACTCAAAAACGTGTTATCAACGTTCCAATCGAAGTAGAATTTAACTTCACTAAGAAACTTGAAGGCCGTGAGTTGAAAGACCAGGAGTTCAGCTTTGTATTGAAAGATGCAGAAGGCACTGAAATCGAAACTGTGAAGAACGATAAAGACGGAAACGTTAAGTTCAAAGCAATCGAGTACAACAAAAATCAAGCGGGTACTTACAAGTACACTATCGAAGAAGTAGCTGGAACAGACGGAACAGTGACTTACGATAAGATGAAAGCTGAAGTAACTGTTGAAGTGAAATATGACGGAACAGCAAAAGCGTTAATCACAAAAGTGACAGATGCTGAAGATAAAGAGTTCAACAATACAGTAACTCCTCCAGGAACTCCAGAATTCCAACCTAAGAAATTTGTTGTGAAAGATGAGAAATTCGACATTACTGGCGACAAGTTAGTAGATGATGATAAAGAGTTAACAGATGCGGTTACTGAAACAAATGCTAACCCATATGCAGACACTACAGACAACAACGAAGCAGAAAACTTAAATACGAAGACTGTTAAACGTGGCGAAAAACTAGTGTACCAAGTATGGTTAGACACAAATAACTTCACTGAAAAACAAAACATCCAATCTGTTGGTATCACTGACGATTTCGATGAAGCAAAATTAACAGTTGAAGCAGCTAATGTGAAAGCATACGACAGCAAGACTGGTGAAGATGTAACTGATAAATTCGACATCACCGTTGAAGATGGCGTGATTAAAGCAACCTCTAAATCTTCATTAACGAAATCTTTAGGAGACGCAGAAGACACTCAAGTAATCGATACTGAGAAATTCGCATTCGGTCGCTACTATAAATTTGATATCGTAGCAACAGTGAAAGAAGATGTTGCTGGCGGTTCACAAATCGAAAATACGGCTGCGCAAATCGTTCACCAATATGACCCAACGTCTAAGACTGTTAAGACTCCAGAAAAACCAACTGAAAAACGTGTCAACCAAGTTCCTATCGAAGTAGAATTTGACTTCACTAAGAAACTTGAAGGTCGCGAATTAGCAGCTGGCGAATTCAGCTTCGTATTGAAAGATGCAGAAGGTACTGAAATCGAAACTGTGAAGAACGACAAAGACGGTAAGAGTGAAATTCAGTAAGATCGAATTCAAGAAGGGTGACGAAGGAACTCATAAATACACTGTAGAAGAAGTAGCTGGAACAGATGCGACAGTAACTTACGATACAATGAAAGCTGAAATCTCTGTTGAAGTTTCTTACGATGGAACTGCTAAGATCCTTGTAACGAAAGTAACAGATGCAGCAGATAAAGAGTTCAACAACACAGTGACTCCTCCAGAAACACCTGAATTCCAACCTAAGAAATTCGTTGTGAAGGATGAGAAATTCGACACTACTGGCGACAAGTTAGTGGATGACGATGCTGAGTTGACAGATGCTGTAACAGATACGAAAGCAGATCCTTATGCGGATAAAGCTGACAACAACGAAGCTGAAAATATCAATACTTCAACACTTAAGAAGGGTGACAAAGTGGTTTACCAAGTTTGGTTAGATACAACTAAATTTGACGCAAACAACAAAGATTACATCCAATCAGTAGGAATCACAGATAACTACGATGAAGAAACTTAACGGTTGATGTGGCGAATATTAAAGCTTACGACAGCGTAACTGGTGAAGATGTAACTGCTAAATTCGACATCAAAGTTGAAAATGGCGTAATTACAGCAACTTCTAAAGCTGATTTAACGAAATCTTTAGGCGATGCTGAAGATACTAAAGTATTAGATACTACTAAATTCGCATTCGGTCGCTACTATAAATTTGATATTGTTGCGACAATCAAAGAAACTGCTAAAGATGGCGTAGATATCGAAAATACTGCGAGTCAAACAGTTCACCAATACGATCCAACTAAGAAATCAGTTGAAAAACCAGAAAAACCAACTGAAACTCGTGTTGTTAACATCCCAACAAAAGTGGAATTCGAATTCACTAAGAGACTTGAAGGTCGTCCACTGAAAGATGGCGAATTCAGCTTTGTACTTAAAGACAAAGATGGAAATGTCATCGAAACAGTAACAAACGATGCCGACGGTAAGATTAAATTCTCTGCCTAACATTCAAGCGAGGCGAAGAAGGAGTTTACACTTACACTGTTGAAGAAGTGAAAGGAACAGAAGAAGGCGTAACTTACGATACAATGGTTGCGACTGTCACTGTAACTGTAGCGAAAGACGGTAAAGTATTAACGGCTGTGGCTGGATTACCAGAAGATACTGAGTTCAATAACACAGTAACTCCTCCAAACACACCAAATACACCTCCTCAAACACCTCCAACTCCAGGTAAACCAGAATTACCTAACACAGGTGTGGAAGACTTATCAGCAGTCTTCAATGCAGCAAGCATGTCACTCCTTGCAGGTTTAGGATTACTTGCGACTGGCAAGAAAAAAGAGGACGAAGAAGAATAATCTCACCTAGGTGATCACTTCTAAAGTTTGACGAAAAGCCCCGAGAGCAATCTCGGGGCTTTTTTGTGCATAAAAAACGCTACAAAACAATGTTTGTAGCGCGGTCTATGTTGTAAGCCGCGTCGTGGTCGTCTAGAATTTGGAAAAGACAGAACGAATTAAGAGACATTGTCAAGAAAGGTGTTGCCGATACCGTTTTGAGAGGTAAAGGAACAAACGTTCTGATTAACAATCTTAGGAAAGAATTTGATGTCTCGTATGGATACGCTAGACGGTTAGCAGTAACGGAATCAGCAAGGGTATACTCAGAGGCGCAGAGTGCCAACTATGAGGCTAATGGCGTCGAATGGTATGAAGTCATGACCGAATTAAAAGCGTGTCAGATTTGCCAGCCGTTCAACAGGAGGATATTTAAAGTATCTGAGTTGGTTCCAGCATTGAACGCACCACCATTTCATCCCAACTGTCGATGCACGACGGTTCCGCATTTTTTGATAGATTTAAAGCGTGTAGGTAGAGATGAAGAGTTTTTACATGCTGATATGAATAATAAAAACCAATCTAGCAAGTATATTGCGAAAGATAAAGAAAAGATGTATGATCAAGATACAAGGGAAACTAAAGCAAGATTCTATAGCGGGCAACTGTTGTCTAATATTTCGAAAGCCGAGCCGAAAATTACAAGCGATATGCAACGGATTGCTGGAGAAAATCAATTGGCTGGTCTTGAATTTCGAAAGAAGACAGCTGAGTCGTTAGCTCGTAAAATTACAGCAGATAGCCAGGTTGAAAATATAAGCTCGGCTGAGGCTGCAAGTAAAATTAACGATGCTTTGAGGTACACAACCATTTTTGATCCCGACAATTTTACAGAAGAGTATTCCAAGATGAAGCAAAAACTTATTGCAGAGGGGTATCGAGTTGTAAAAGTAAAAAACACTTGGATAACAAATGGACCATATAAAGGCGTGAATACAGTTATTGAAAAAGATGGTATCAACTTTGAAATGCAGTATCATACTCAAGAAAGTTTTGATTTAAAGAATGGTCCGTTACATGAGTTGTACGAAAAACGTAGGCTATCCTCAACAACTAAAGCAGAGAGACATAAACTTGATGCTGAAATGGTAAAATTGAGTAAAACATTGAAAGTGCCGAAAAATATAGAAAGGGTGGAATAGTATGGAAACAAAATATTTTTTCATAAAAACAGAACATCCTCAAATTGTACGCTATAGTGAAGGTGAGACATCGGTATATAGCGTAGAAAAAGGTTGGACAGAAAACGAATCTTGGTATGTCCGTATATTTTTTGGTGACTTCACAGATTTTGAAGAAATTTCAGAAAGCGAGGCATTTGCTTATATTGATAGGATGGTGGTAGCATGATTGATATTGCCTTAGCTATCGCTAAAAAAGCACATGCAGGTCAAGTGGATAAAGCAGGTGTTGATTACATACAACATCCGCTATATGTAGCTAGCCAAGTCACGACTGAACAGGAAAAGGCTGCGGCTATACTGCACGATGTAATTGAAGATAGCGATGTAACTGCCGATGATTTGCTGATAGCTGGCTTGCCAAACGAAGTTGTTACGGCAATACAAATATTGACAAAGAAAAAAGGTCAAAGTTATCAAGAATATCTTGAAAAAGTTAAATCAAATAATTTAGCAAGAGTTGTAAAACTTGCAGACTTGAAACATAACTCAGATTTATCACGTTTAAAATCTGTTTCTGATACAGACCGCGAGCGTGTTGAAAAGTATAAAAAAGCAATTTATTACTTAAGCACCTAGAGAAATCTAAGTGCTTTTTTCGTGCTTATAAACTTTTAAAATAAAACTTAACCGTATGGAATCCCGTACGGTTTTTTTGTTGTCCAAACTTTGATGACGTTAAAAGCTAAGGACATCAGTCCACTCGGACTTAAAAAGGAGGGCCTAAAATGGCAGAAGAAGTAAAAGAAGATGTATTGGAAATCGAAAAGGAAACAGTCGACAATTCTGAAACGGTTGAAGATACACCGAAAACATTCACGCAAAGCGAAGTTGATGAGCTAATCAAAAAACGCTTAGCTAAGCAAGAAAAGTCATTCGATAAACGAATGCAAGAAAAACTTGATGAAGCCGAAAAGTTACGTGCGATGAACGAAAACCAAAAAAAGGTGTTGCCGATACCGTTTTGAGAGGTAAAGGAACAAACGTTCTGATTAACAATCTTAGGAAAGAATTTGATGTCTCGTATGGCTACGCTAGACGGTTAGCAGTAACGGAATCAGCAAGGGTATACTCAGAGGCACAGAATGCCAACTATGAGGCTAATGGTGTTGAATGGTTTGAAGTCATGACCGAATTAAAAGCGTGTCAGATTTGCCAACCGTTCAACGGGAAGATATTTAAAGTATCTGAGATGGTTCCAGCATTGAACGCACCACCGTTTCATCCTAACTGTCGATGTACGACAGTACCTGTTTTTAGGAAAGGTTCAAAGCACTCAGGTAGAGATGAAGAGTTTTTACATGCTGATATGAATAATAAAAACCAATCTAGCAAGTATATTGCTAAAGACAGGGAAAAGATGTGTAATCAGGATATGTTTATAATGGACTTAATGGCTAAGCAACGCGCTTTCGTAGTAGGAAATGATGTCAGAGTTAAAACAAAGAAATTGAATAGAACGGTTCTTGATTTTTGGGTGCAAGATAACACCAAGAAAATGAGAGATACTGTTTTCAATGTCCAATCAAGCCTTATGGAATTAAATGATTTTTCAATCCCAACAGTTGTTTTTCTGAAAAAATCAAGGCTTCCTGGTTTTGCTGGGTATGATTACAAACAGGATATTCTATTTGTGAGTGATGCTCTTCATTCGGAAATAGAATTTGCTAAAGTTCTATCTGATAATTATTTTGCTGCTCAAAACATTAAAGATACCATGGTTCATGAACTAACGCATAAAAAACATTGGGATTCTGCTAAAGCATTTTACAAAGCCAACAAAAAGCAGTATAATAGTGTCGAACAAGCAATGTCTGAATTGAATTCCCCATTAGTATCGTATGTCAAGGAACAATTGAAACATGACTATAATTATCTTTATAACATTAGCGATAATGCAGCTATTGCATTTTACAACAATAACATCAATGAGTTGGTTGCTGAAGTCGGGGTATTAGGAGATAAGATTACAGACACAAATCTGTTAAATAAAGTCAAGGAGGTATTATCATGGAAGTAATGGCTATGCCTAGCAAAGAAGTTTTGATTTTTACAAAGAAAATCCGCCACTGGATTGTCGGTGATAAAACTATTTCAGAAAAGAAACAATTTATTTTCCGTGAGGATACTCCTGCTGAAATCTTAAAACTTTATCAAGATATAAAACCAAAACTTGAATTTGCTTTATTAACAATAAAAAAAGCACTTAGAGAAATCTAAGTGCTTTTTTTCGTGCTCAGAAAGGAGCGAGAAATGAAATATCGTAAAAACCAGTAGTGATTGAGGCTGTACAGTTTAAAGATACGGAAGAATCAATTTTGGAGTTATCAGAATTAGGATTAGATCCAGTACGAATTGACTATGCTGATTTAAGCAATCCGCTTTTAAAAATTGAAACGCTTGGAGGCTTGATGATTGCAACAGAAGGTGACTACGTTATCAAAGGTGTGCAAGGTGAATTTTATCCATGCAAACATGACGTCTTTAAAGAAACATACGAAAAAGTAGAGGAGTAAAATATGTTTATTTGGGATTGGGTTATATATGAAGGTGATGGCGTAATTGCTAAAGCTGGTGATATATTCGTAATGAATGTTCCAGGTTCTCCTTACGGTCACACAGGGCTAGTAATCGAAGATTCAGACGGCTATACTCTGAAGACAATTGAACAGAATATTGACGGGAATTGGGACTTCCTCGAAGTTGGCGGTCCAGCTCGTTACAATTCACGATCATACGCAGGAATGGTCGGTTATATCCGTTTCCCTTACGGAGAAGAAACTCCGCAAGTAAAAGAGGGTTGGGTAAAAGATGATGCAGGCTGGTGGTATCGAAACCAGGATGGGTCTTATCCTAAAAAACAATGGAAGAAGATTGATGATAACTGGTTCAGATTTGATTCAAATGGATATATTCTTGAGAATACTTGGTTCAAGGATGATGAAGGGTATTGGTACTGGTTAAAACCAGGAGGATACATGGCTATTGGATGGCAATTCATCAATGGCAAATGGTATTTCTTTAATGGTGTCGGAGAGATGAAGACTGGTTGATTCGTTACTTTGACAAATGGTACTATTGTACAAACGAAAATGGGGACATGGTATCCAAGGAAGTACGCAAGATTGGTGATGCGTACTACTATTTCAACGGTAATGGAGAGATGTTAGAGAAAGCATCTGTTCGTGTTGATGAAAGTGGTGCGATTCACTTCGAAGAATAAAGATTGAGCCTACCTCTCGGGGTAGGTTTTATTTTTTTTGCATTTTTTCAAATTATTTTTTTAAAAAAGTGTTGACAGTATAGCACAAAAGTGCTATACTATAATTGTAAGGGAGATACCCTTAACAATAAAGAAAGGAGAAAAATATGAGACAAAAAAAGGTAAAGAAAAAACCACTCAAAAAGAAGAAAACAAAAGTAACGCTTAAAATCAACTTAGTATTCTTCACAATCGAGTGGGAAATTGAGTGGGCGAATAGCCTCACTCCTTTACCAAAATTGTATCATATAGTAATAGAAAATGAAAGTGAATTTCAAAATAACTAAACACGCATTTGACTGGAAAGCTTTTGTCGCATGGCTTATCTTTATTGGCTTAATAGTATGGTTTATATTTAAGTAGGTGATTATATGAAAGTAGATACGGATAAAATTGAATGGCTCCTTAGTAAGGTCACTCAATATCGAATTAATAAAGATACAGGAGTGAATTTATCTATTTTAGGAAGATTAGTCAGAGGTGAGCGTAAAATCGAAAATCTGACTATAAAAACAGGATGCTTGTTAACCGAGTATGCTGATCAGCTTCAAAAGCAGGACAATTGAAGACTAAAAAAAGCGGGCTAGTGATAGCTCGCTTTATTTGTACTCTTTTTGTACTCAATTTTATATTATCGTATGCTTTAGCAGGAAATGTAAATATTGATTTTACAGCGTTTTGCAACGATAGGAAACGTTATGAAATGTAAAAAAACGTCGCCTAGGGGAGTCGAACCCCTGTTATGAGAACCGGAATCTCATGTGATATCCACTACACTAAGGCGACATTCTTTCCTAAGTGTATCTAATTTTCGGGAGTGGTGCAAGTTTGGGAAGAAATATTCAATTTTTTATTTTATTTTGAATGCGAATATTGTATAATCTTTATGTGAAGAAATTACTTTAATGGATAGTTTCCGAGAAAACGGCAGTTATTCCTATGTTTGTGTGAAATTAGATACAACAGTATCATTATAAGGAGGATAAGAATGAAAAATTTTAAACGTTTCTTTTTTTACTTCACAGCAATCTTTCTAGCAGTTATTTCATTATTTTTAAATGCTGGACAAACTAAAACAGAGGCTGCAGTTGTTGACAATGTGTTAACGAATGTTTCGCTGCAAAATAGCCAAGGCGGACCATTAACAAACGGTGTGGGCTCTTGGGAAAACTTCCAAATGAATGCAGATTTCGCGTTCAATAACGGAGAGGTGCAACCAGGAGATACAGCGACGGTTCAATTACCACAAGAATTGATGTTCGTTGGGAAAACATTTGAGATTCGCGACGGAAATGGACAAGTGGTAGCAAACGCAACCATCGACTCTACAAGCAAACAAGCCGTATTGACATTTACAAACTATGTCACAGAACGCGCAAGCTTTACAGGGAACTTCAATATGACTGTTCGTGTCGATCACAATGTCGTTCGTACAGCGCAACAAATTCCATTAACTGTAACGGTGAACCGCACTCCAATGAATGCAGGAGTCGTAAACTATACAGGGATTGCCGGTTCGGAGCCACAAGATTTTGCAAAATCAGGTTGGCAAGATCCAAACGATGATAGCAAATTACACTACATTGTTTATTTCAACCAAAACTACCTTAACTTCTCAAATGTAGTGATTAGCGATACGATTCAATTTGAGAATGCAACGATCAACAAAGAAAGCTTTAAAGTATTGTCTGGTATTTGGTATACAGATCCGTCTGATAACTCAATCCGTTTAGGATACCAAGAGGACGTGACTGCAAATTATAGCCCACAATTCTCAGCAGACGGTAAATCATTTACATTGAACTTACAACCATTTAACCCAAACCGTGGTTACTATGTAAAATACGACGTGGATTTAGTAGGGGCTCCTGCAAATGGAACAACGTTAAATAATAACGCTAGATTTGAAGATGCAAATGGTTATAATTCAGTAGCGGATGCAGAAATCGTTTATCAAGCAAACGGTGGTAGCGCACAAAGTAACATCTTCACTGTTGAATTAACGAAGAAATCTGAAACTGGTGAAAAATTACAAGGTGCAGAATTCGGACTTTACTTCGAAGGTACTTTAGTAAAATCAGCAACTTCAGATGCGAACGGTGTCGTAACATTCGATGGTTTAATCAAGCCAAAATACACAATCAAAGAAACAAAAGCGCCAGCAGGATACGTTCTTTCTGAAGAAGAAATTGCAATCAACTCTGCAGACGCAACAGATCATGTGATTCGTAAGGATGTTGTAAACAAAGCTGAAACAACAACTACTACGACAACAACAACTACTACAACTACTACAGAAGAAACGACTACTTCAGTAACAACAGAAGAAACAACGACAGAAGGATCAACTTCTGAAACAACAGAAGCTCCAACAGTTACAACTACAACAACGGAAGAACTTCCTAATACAGGGGTGGCTTCAAATGGATTACTTTCAGTAGTAGCCGTAGCGTTAAGCAGTATTGCAGCTGCATTGCTCGTTATCAAACGTAAAAACGCATAAATCTAACAAATCCTAAGGTTGGAAGAAATTCCGGCCTTTTTTTTGTGCGCAAAAGAGAGCAAAATAGTATAAGAAGAGAGCAACATTACCATATATGGTAATTACCAAATATGGTAATGTTTAAGTGGGAGGGAAAATTATGGGAGAATTTGAAATTAGTTCAGAGTATTTTGAATTGGTAAAGATGAAGCCATATAGGGAGAAGGTAAAAATCCTTGCTGTATTAAAGTTGCTAGATAAAGAGGGGTTTTCTCCCGCAATTCTTGAAATGTGGGGGAACAAATCAAAGACTCAATTGTCAATTCCAATTGTGAGCACTAAAGAGGAGGCAATAAAAAATGGATCAGAATCTGAAGAAATTTATTACAGACTTGGAATCCCAATACGAAAACTTAGAAAAGGACATCGATACAGAGCTCGTGTTAAGGGAGGTAGGATTAAGGTTTACAGAGTTGAGACTGATTTCCGGACTCTCACGTACCGAGTTTGCAGAAAAGGTTGGGATAAAGCCGGGACATCTTTCAAGGTTGGTTACAGGTAATCATAATCCTTCAATTCTATATTTGGAAAAGATAGCTCAAAAAGTTGGAGCTCATGTAGAAATTTCTTTTGTGATGGATGACGGAGAAACTTGCCGTGAAAAGGCTAGTAAGCTAACAGGGACAAAATGGGTCCCTATAATTCGTAAATCTTAACCAAAATGTAATCTGAGCACGGTTGCATTTCTGCTATTTTGTGTTAAAATATAAATGTGTTCAGAAATATGGATTCAAAGATACTGGAAATAAGCGGGACGATATACGACCCTATCTGGAAACGATTGGAGGAAGGTTTCGATGAATTATCTTAATCTATCTCATTTATTAGTTCCAGAAAGCAGAGTCGCTCTCAAACGCGATTCCGTATTTTACAAGCCATCGCAACGTATCAACCGATTGGACGAAGAGCCCTTGCAAAAGTGGTTCAGATGTCCGAACGCACACTACGTAATGAATGTGAGGATATGAAAGCTTTAGACCTGATTGAAGTACAAGGATCAGGAATGCGACTCACGGAAGTTGGCGAATTTATATTAGAACGGTCGGATGATTTGAAAAACAACTTTATCCAGATGAGTCTGGTGGAACATAAGGTGGCTAAAACCTTAGGCGTTCAATATGTAAAAGTTGTGGATGATCCGGCAAAAACATCTGAGCTGGTACAAGAGATTATGGATGTCCTTTTACCGCTTGGAACTTCCATTATCGCCATCACTGGGGGCCAAACGATGGTCCGTGTCAGCGAAGGATTCACAAAAGACATTTCAGTGAACCGAGACCTAACGATTGTTCCTGCAAGAGGAGGAATGTTTGGGTCGATGGTGATTCAAGCCAATAATGTCAGTGAGAAAATGGCGACTGGAATTGGCGCTCATCATGAAGCGTTATTCGTTCCAGAACATGTCCAACAGGCGACATATGCACCGCTAATGCAAGAACCTTCAGTCGCAAAGACGATAGGTCTCATGAAAAAGGCGGAGTGTTTGTTATATAGCGTTGGAAGTGCTATTATAATGGGAGAGAGACGTGGTCTTACAAAAGAACAAATGGCTACGTTAAAAGAGAAGAAAGCAATTGGCGAAGCGTTCGGTTGTTTCTTCGATGCAGAAGGAAATGTGGTATTAAAAATCCCACGAGTAGGGCTGCATCTTAGTGATTTATCTACGATTCCACATTCAATTGCCGTTGTGGAAGGCGCAGAGAAGGCACATGCTTTAAAGCATATGCCAAATTAGCTCCTGTGGATCGCACTTGGTTTGTGATTGACAAGGAGACATCAGAGTTGGTTTTGAACGGGGAAACCCGCAAAAAATAAAAATAAAAAATTCCTAGGAGGAAAAACTATATGACAGTTAAAGTTGGTATTAACGGTTTCGGACGTATCGGTCGTTTAGCATTCCGTCGTATTCAAGATGTGGAAGGATTAGAAGTTGTTGCAATCAATGACTTAACAGACGCTAAGCAATTAGCTCACTTGTTAAAATATGATTCAACTCAAGGACGTTTCAACGGTGAAGTTGAAGTGTTAGATGGAGCTTTCCGCGTTAACGGTAAAGAAGTTAAAGTACTTGCTAACCGTAATCCTGAAGAATTACCATGGGGTGAACTAGGCGTTGATATCGTATTAGAATGTACTGGTTTCTTCACTTCTAAAGAAAAAGCTGAATTACACTTAAAAGCTGGCGCTAAACGCGTTGTTATCTCTGCTCCTGGCGGAAATGACGTTCCTACAGTTGTATTCAACACAAACCACAACATTTTAACAGGTAAAGAAACTGTTATCTCTGGTGCTTCATGTACTACAAACTGCTTAGCTCCAATGGCTAAAGCATTAAACGATAAATTCGGTATCGTTGAAGGTTTAATGACAACAATCCACGGTTACACAGGTGACCAAAACACATTAGACGCACCTCACGCTAAAGGTGACTTACGTCGTGCTCGCGCTGCAGCAGTTAACATCGTTCCTAACACAACAGGTGCTGCTAAAGCTATCGGATTAGTAATCCCAGAATTAAACGGAAAATTAGACGGAGCTGCACAACGTGTTCCTGTTCCAACAGGTTCATTAACTGAATTAGTAACAGTTTTAGAAAAACCAGTTACTGCTGAAGAAATCAACGCAGCTATGAAAGAATTAGCTAACGAATCTTACGGATACACTGAAGATCCAATCGTATCTTCTGATATCGTAGGTATCACTTATGGTTCATTATTCGATGCAACTCAAACTAAAGTAATGACTGTAGGCGACAAACAATTAGTTAAAACTGTTGCTTGGTACGATAACGAAATGTCATACACTGCACAATTAGTTCGTACTTACAATACTTCGCAAAACTATAATTTAAACTATAGATTTAGCTAATCGTATCTATTTTCTCAGGGCGATGGAAGCATTCGCTTCCTCGCCCTGTTTTCATAATGTGAGTAATGCACTCGCTCCAAATAAAAATGTAGGAGGCTATTTTATGGCTAAAAAAATCGTTACAGACTTACAAGTTGAAGGAAAGAAAGTTTTAGTTCGTGTGGACTTTAACGTTCCTTTGAAAGATGGCGTGATTACAGACGATAACCGTATCGTTCAAGCATTGCCAACAATCAAATACTTAATCGATCACAACGCTAAAGTGATCTTATTCTCTCACTTAGGTAAAGTGAAATCTGAAGAAGACAAAGCTAAATTGAGCTTACGTCCAGTTGCAGAACGCTTATCTGAGTTATTAGAAAAACCAGTGACTTTCGTTCCAGAAACTCGTGGAGAAAAGTTAGAAGCTGCTATTAATGCTCTTAAAGATGGCGATGTTTTATTATTCGAAAATACTCGTTTCGAAGATTTAGATGGCAAGAAAGAATCTAAAAACGACCCTGAATTAGGTAAATATTGGGCTTCTTTAGGCGACTTATTCGTTAACGATGCATTCGGTACAGCTCACCGTGCGCATGCTTCAAACGTTGGTATTGCAAGCAACCTAGAATCAGCTGCTGGATTCTTGATGGAAAGAAATCAAGTTCATCGGTGGTGCAGTCGATAACCCAGAACGTCCATTCGTGGCAATCTTAGGTGGAGCGAAAGTTTCAGACAAGATCGGTGTTATCAACAGCTTATTAGACAAAGCTGATAAAGTTCTTATCGGTGGAGGAATGGCTTACACATTCTTCAAAGCAATGGGACGTGAAGTAGGTCTTTCATTATTAGAATTAGACCGCGTTGAATTAGCAAAAGAAATTATGGAAAAAGCTGGCGACAAATTAGTGTTACCAATCGATAACGTTGTTGCTAAAGAATTCTCTAACGATGCTGTAGCTACAATCGTTGATTCAGATTCTATCCCAGCAGACCAAGAAGGTTTAGATATCGGACCTAAGACAGTTGAATTATTTGCAAGCTACTTAAAAGATGCAAAAACTGTTGTATGGAATGGACCAATGGGTGTATTCGAATTACCAAACTTTGCTAAAGGAACAATCGGTGTATGTGAAGCTATCGCTAACCTAGAAGGCGCAACTACAATCATCGGTGGTGGGGACTCAGCTGCTGCTGCAATCTCACTAGGCTACGCTGACAAATTCACTCACATTTCAACAGGTGGTGGAGCTTCTCTAGAATATCTAGAAGGTAAAGAACTACCAGGTGTTGCTGCTATCAGTGATAAATAATTTTAAACATTTAAAAGGAGATGTTGTGTATATGCGTAAACCAATTATTGCCGGAAACTGGAAAATGAACAAAAACCCAAAAGAAACTCAAGCTTTTGTGGAAGCTGTTGTTGGTAAATTACCTTCAGGCGAACGCGTAGAAAGTGCTATTGCTGCTCCTGCAGTTAACTTAGTCACTTTATTAGAATATGCGAAAGGATCAGAATTAAAAGTAGCTGCTGAAAACTGCTATTTCGAGGATGCTGGTGCTTTCACTGGTGAAACTTCACCTAAAGTATTAGCTGAAATGGGCGTGCACTACGTAGTTATCGGCCACTCAGAACGTCGTGAATATTTCCACGAAACTGACGAAGATATCAACAAAAAAGCACATGCTATTTTCAGAAACGGCTTAACACCAATCATTTGTTGTGGTGAAACTTTAGAAACTTACGAAGCAGGAAAAGCTTCTGAATTCGTAGGCGGACAAGTTTCTGCAGCATTGAAAGGTTTATCAAACGAGCAAGTATCATCATTAGTGATTGCTTATGAACCAATCTGGGCTATCGGAACTGGTAAATCAGCATCTCAAGATGACGCTCAAAAAATGTGTAAAGTTGTTCGTGACGTTGTAGCAGCTGACTTCGGTCAAGAAGTTGCTGACAAAGTTCGCGTTCAATACGGTGGATCTGTAAAACCAGAAAACATTGCTGAATACATGGCTTGTCCAGATGTGGACGGAGCTCTTGTAGGTGGAGCAAGCTTACAACCAGATTCATTCTTAGCTTTATTGGAGGCAGTAAAATAATGGCAAAATCACCAGTTGCAATCATTATCTTAGATGGGTTCGGATGGAGACCAGAGGTTGAAGGTAATGCCGTTGCACAAGCAAAAAAACCAAATTTTGATCGTTATTATAACGAATTCCCTCATACAACATTAAAAGCTTCTGGATTAGATGTAGGTCTACCAGATGGCCAAATGGGGAACTCAGAAGTAGGTCATACAAACATCGGTGCTGGACGTATCGTTTACCAAAGCTTAACTCGTATCGACAAAGCAATCCAAGAAGGCGAATTCGAATCAAACCCAGCATTAAACGGTGCATTTAACCACGTAAAAGAAAATGGCTCTGCATTACACTTATTCGGATTGTTATCTGATGGTGGGGTACACAGCCACATCAACCACTTATTAGCATTAGTGGAAACAGCTAAAGCAAAAGGAATCGACAAAGTGTACATTCATGCATTCATGGATGGACGTGACGTAGACCCTAAAGCTGGTCCTTCTTACATCAAAACATTAGAAGACAAATTAGCTGAAGTAGGCGTTGGAGAAATCGCAACAGTTTCAGGTCGTTACTATGCAATGGACCGTGACAAACGTTGGGAACGTGTGAAATTAGCTTATGATGCAATCGCTCATAGCGAAGGACCACAATTCGAAAGCGCACAAGCTGTGATCGAAGATAGCTATGCTAAAGATGTTACAGACGAATTCGTTATTCCGTCAGTAATCGTTAAAGATGGCAAACCAGTGGCAAAGTAGAAGACAACGATGCAATCATCTTCTTCAACTTCCGTCCTGACCGTGCAATCCAATTATCAAATGCGTTCACTGATAAAGAGTGGACTAACTTTGACCGTGGTGCACGTGCTACAAACGTTAAATTTGTGACAATGACTTTATATAACCCAAGCGTGGATGCAGAAGTTGCATTCCCCCCAATTCCAATGACAAACGTTCTTGGTGAAGTGTTATCTAAAGCAGGCCTTGCACAATTACGTATTGCCGAAACTGAAAAATATCCACACGTAACATTCTTCATGAATGGTGGACGTAACGAAGAATTCCCTGGTGAAAACCGTATTTTAATTCCTTCTCCAAAGGTTGCAACTTACGACTTGAAACCAGAAATGAGTGCTTACGAAGTAGGAGATGCATTATACAACTCAATCATCAATGATGAAAATGATGCCATCATCTTAAACTTCGCGAACCCAGACATGGTTGGACACTCAGGAATGTTAGAACCAACAATCAAAGCGATTGAAGCAGTGGATGAAAACTTAGGTAAAGTTGTTGACGCCATCCTTGCAAAAGGCGGTAGCGCAATTATCTTTGCTGACCACGGTAACTCAGAAACAATGATTACACCAGAAGGAACACCACATACTGCACATACAACAGTGCCAGTACCAGTGATTGTTACGAAGAAAGGTGTAACATTACGCGAGGGTGGACGTTTAGCAGACGTTGCTCCAACTATGCTTGATTTACTAAATGTGGAAAAACCAGAAGAAATGACTGGTGAATCATTAATCGAAAAATAAAGAATCCCTTTCCAAAGGTTGAAACTCTGATGATTTTCGATTAAAATAATAACGTACAAAATAAATATTAAAGGAGTTAATAAATCATGCCATTTATTACAGATGTATTAGCAAGAGAAGTACTAGACTCACGTGGGAACCCAACTATCGAAGTTGAAGTTTACACAGAAAGCGGAGCGTTCGGACGCGGTATGGTTCCTTCAGGAGCTTCAACTGGTGAATACGAAGCAGTTGAATTACGTGACGGCGACAAATCTCGTTACTCAGGAAAAGGAGTTCAAAAAGCAGTTGACAATGTAAACAACATTATCGCTGAAGCTATCTTAGGTTACGATGTTCGTGAACAAATGGCGATCGACAAATTAATGATCGAATTAGATGGTACTCCAAACAAAGGTAAATTAGGAGCTAACGCAATCTTAGGCGTATCTATCGCTGTAGCACGCGCAGCTGCTGACTACTTAGATCAACCTTTATACCAATACTTAGGCGGATTCAACACTAAAGTATTACCAACACCAATGATGAACATCGTTAACGGTGGATCTCACTCAGATGCTCCAATCGCATTCCAAGAGTTCATGATCTTACCTGTTGGTGCTCCTTCATTCAAAGAAGCTTTACGTTGGGGTGCTGAAGTATTCCACGCATTGAAAGGTATCTTACACGACCGCGGTTTAGTAACTGCAGTAGGTGACGAAGGTGGTTTCGCTCCAACATTCGAAGGAACTGAAGATGCTGTAGAAACAATCTTAGCAGCAATCAGAAAAGTAGGTCTAGAACCTGGTAAAGATGTTTACTTAGGATTTGACTGTGCTTCATCTGAATTCTTCAAAGATGGCGTATATGACTACACAATCTTCGAAGGTGAAAAAGGTGCTAAACGTACTCCAGCTGAACAAGTTGAATACTTAGCAGAATTAGTTGAAAAATACCCAATCATCACAATCGAAGACGGCTGTGACGAAAACGACTGGGATGGATGGAAATTATTAACTGAACGCTTAGGCGGTAAAGTTCAATTAGTTGGTGACGACTTATTCGTAACTAACACTGAAATCTTATCTCGTGGTATCGAACAAGGTATTGCAAACTCAATCTTAATCAAAGTTAACCAAATCGGTACTTTAACTGAAACATTCAACGCAATCGAAATGGCTCAAAAAGCTGGTTACACTGCAGTTGTTTCACACCGTTCTGGTGAAACTGAAGATGCTACAATTGCTGACATCGCAGTTGCAACAAACGCTGGACAAATCAAGACTGGTTCATTAAGCCGTACAGACCGTATTGCTAAATACAACCAATTATTACGTATTGAAGATCAATTAGGTGACTTAGCTGTTTACCAAGGTCTATCAGCGTTCTACAACTTGAAAAACAAATAATTCCTAGGAATTAGGGAGGGGAAGCAGATTTGCTTCCCCTCCTTTTTTGTGCAAAAATTGAGGGCTTCAACCGAAGGTTGAAAGGATAAGAAACAGCGCTTGTTCTATATAGAGTTACTATTTAATGAATTTGTTTGAAAAATGATAACCTTACTGATAGCCGTTTGAATATAGTGGAGTTTGTGATGGGGCACCGCCTCGAGCCTTAGGTCCCTCGGTCTTCGAAGCTTCAAAGAGGGAGTAGCGAATGAATTCGCACTCCCTCTAATTCACATTCGATGCCATTCCCCATCACTCATTCCACTATAACGGCTATCTTTGGTTATCATTTTTCAATGTGATTTCATCATTAATTTCTCTAAAACAAGCGCTGTTTCTTATCCTTGAGTGTGAAACGATGCAATTTTTGCTAATGAAGGGGGAGAGGAGTGAAGAGAAAGAGAGGTGGTTAGGAAAAGACGACAAAACGGCTATCAAAACAGTTATCATTTTTCAAACTGTGCGAAAGACAGCAAAATAGTTATAGTATAGAACAAGATAGGGAAAGCCAGGAAGCGATTTCGGTGTAAACTAATTATGAAAGCGAAATCATAATGAACGGAGGGATTTTGATGAAAGTCGCGGTTGGTATTGATATTGGGGGAACGAAGGTAGCGGTTGCGTTGATTAACGAGAATGGGGAGATCGTTAGTCGTTCTCAAAGCCCAAGCCAAACAGCGAGTGCCGAAAGTTTGTATCAGGGTGTGGTCCAACTGGTGGATAAAGTGCTCAATGATAATGATTTACGCATTCAAGATACGTATGGGATTGGTGTTGGATTACCAGGGAAGGTAGACGTGGAAAACGGGGTAGCGATTTTCCAAAATAATATACCTTGGGCTAATTTTCCAATTGTAGAAAGATTGAAGGAAACGTACGGAGACATACCGGTGAAAATCGATAATGACGTAAAAGTAGCGGCTTATGCGGAATATCGAATGCTCAATCTAAAACCTACAGACATGTTTGGATACGTAACGGTATCAACAGGAATCGCAGCCACCAACATCGTCAACAATACAATCTTACGCGGGGAAGGGTTCTCAGGCGAAATTGGGTTTGTCAAAGTACCTTACTTTGAATGTCTCGAAGCGTTAGAAGTGGCTTGCTCGGGTGTCGGAATCGAGCGTACAGGGCGCGAAATTTACGAAGACGAGACATTGACAACGAAGGACATCTTTGATAAATGGCGCAATGGTGAGGAGGCAGCTCGCCGTATCATCGAAGAAACAGCTATGGGATTAGCAAGTGTTCTTCATGGGATGGTCTGCTTACTAGATCCAAAAACCATTGTGTTCGGAGGTAGTGTTTCAAACTACAACCCAGACTTTATAGAACTCGTGAAAGAAGAGTTAGCAGAACTCCTTCATCACGAACAAAAACATATTCTGGAGCATATCCAAGCATCAACCATTAAGGGGGATAATGGAATCATTGGTGCCGGCCTGCTCGTTATAGAATAGCAAAAGATAGAAATGCTAGGATTGTCCTAGCGTTTTTTATTTTTTGCACCTTTTCCCTTCAGCGATGGGAGATAAACTATTTTTGATTGATTCATTATGGAATAAGGTTATCAATTATCGAAAAAACATCAGTTTATTGAAAGAATAGTGGGGAATTACATTGAATGTGAATTAGGTGGAGTTAGGAATGAAATCCTTACTCCACCTTTGAAGCTTCAAAGGTGAGAGACGAAAGGCTCGAACCGGTGTCCCACTATGACTCTTTCAATATAAAACTGATGTTTTTCAGATAATCAAAAAAGCATTCTGTTAAGATTTGTGGCAAGCATTAAATAGCCTACTTCTCTTTGCGAGGGGAGATAAACTAAGAAAAGTAATTTTATAAATAAAGAAAAGAGTCCCTCGGACTTTATAATGACATTAATGGCGGTTGCGACCGATGTGAATTACAGATTCTTGAAGAGAATTCTTCTAGAATCTGTTTGAAGCTCGATAGGGTTGAGACCGTGGCTCAACCCGGTGTAGCCTTTTAAGTCATTATAATAACGTCCGAGAGGACTCTTTACTTTTTATTTTAGAAAGTCAGCAGATAAGCTTTCTTGGTTTATCTCACTAAGCCAACCGCTTTTTCCATCTTGCGCAGCGTCTTATTCGCTACATAATTTGCTTTCTTAGCACCCTCATCAAGAATCTCATCTAACTTATCTGATTTTAATAGCTCATAGTAGCGTTCTTGGATTGGTTCCATGACTGCTATAATTGCGTCAGCTAATTCTTCTTTAAATTGGCCGTAACCAACGCCTTTGAAGCGTTCTACGAGTGATTCAATACTTTCGCCAGAGAAAGCAGAGAAGATTGTTAATAGGTTTGATACGCCAGGTTTCAGCTGGGTCGAATTCAATCACGCCGCTTGAATCTGTTACAGCGCTCTTGATTTTCTTGCGAATCACAGCTGGTTCATCGAGCATGCTGATGTATTCTTTTACGTTGGCATCTGATTTACTCATTTTCTTTGTTGGCGTTTGTAAGCTCATGACACGTGCGCCAGCTTTTGGAATGAATGGTTCTGGCATTACAAGCAATTGGTTGCCATTTCCGTAGCGGCTGTTGAAACGTTCAACGAAGTCACGTGTTAATTCCATATGTTGTTTTTGGTCTTCTCCAACAGGAACCACTTCAGCGTTATATAAAACGATATCGGCTACCATTAGAGGAGGGTATGTTAATAAACCAGCAGAAACAGATTGTTGTTTTTGAGATTTATCCTTGTATTGTGTCATACGTTCTAATTCACCAACGCCGACATTACATTGAACGATCCATGCGGCTTGTGCGTGTGCAGGTACTTCTGATTGTACGAAGATCGTTGACTTTTCAGGGTCAAGACCAATCGCAAGGTAAAGTGCTGCAAGTGAACGTGTTTGTTCTTTTAATTTCTTTGGATCTTGTGGAACGGTAATCGCGTGTTGGTTTACGATACAGTAAGTACAATCGTACTCATCTTGTAAGGCCACGAAGTTTTTCATCGCTCCAATATAGTTCCCAATAGTTGGGATAGCTGAAGGCTGTACGCCTGAGAAAATTCTTTTTTTAGACATATAAGTGCTCCTTAAACTTGTTAGTTTTATTATACCTTATTTCTAATGGATTTTCATGAAAAAATAGTTACAACTGTTTTCAACGTTTGTGAATCCAGAGATTTTCTGTTGAAGACACAATCACGAAATGAAAGCGAGTGAAAATATTATGAAACATTAAATTTTTCATCAAAAAGTGAAAAAAGTTTGTGAAAATCTAAAAAAATATCCAAAAAAATCATATAGATTTTTTTATATATCATATATAATAATACACGTAGATAAGACCGAAGACTTTAGAAGAGGAGGACATCGACGTATGGTTACTTTATATACATCACCTAGCTGTACATCTTGCCGCAAAGCTCGTGCATGGTTAGAAGAACATAACATCGCGTACACAGAGAGAAACATTTTCTCAGAACCATTAACAATTGACGAAATTAAAAACATCCTACGAATGACTGAAGACGGAACGGAAGAGATTATTTCAACTCGTTCAAAAGCATTCCAAGAATTAAGAATTGACTTGGATGAAGTTCCATTAAATCAATTATTCTCATTAATTCAAAACAACCCAGGATTATTACGCCGCCCAATTATGTTGGACGAAAAGAGATTCCAAGTAGGGTACAACGAAGACGAAATTCGTCGCTTCTTACCACGTGAAGTTCGTGCTTACGAATTAGATATGGCACAACGCTTAGTTAACTTTTAAAGATCAAAAGCCTTGATGATTCAGGGCTTTTTTTGTACCCAAAATTTACTGAATTTTGGAAAAGTTTGGAAATAAATATTCATAAGAGAAAAACAAGCACCTCAACTTGAGGTGCTTGTTTTCTTATAGTTCTTTATAGTAATAAACTGCTAGTTGTGTACGATCTCGTAACTCTAACTTTTCGAGTAAGGCAGACAAGTAGTTTCTTACCGTTCCTTCACTGAGATACATCTTCTCGGCGATTTCTTTATTGTTGAAACCTTCTGCAACGAGATAGAGTAATTCATTTTCACGTTCGCTTAGATGAGCACTCGATTTCTTCTCGAAAGTTTTCTTCACGGGCATTTCAATCGTTGAATCATAGACGATTTGTCCATTCATCACGGCATCGATGGCTGGAAGAATTCCTTTAATATGTTGCTTCAATAAATATCCTCTGCAGCCAAGGGAGAGTGCTTTTGTAATATACTCGTCGTCTTGGAAGGTCGTTAGGAACAAAATTTTCGCTTCAGGAAAGTCCTTTAAAATTGTTTCTGCGGCTTCGATTCCTGTAGTAGGTTCCATCCGAATGTCCATCAAGACTAAGTCTGGTTGATGAGTGTTATACAGTTCTACCGCGTCTTTGCCGTCCTGACCTGTTCCAACCACTTCAATATGGTCTTGAACAGAAAGAATCGTCTCAAGCGCTTGAAGCACTAGAAAGTCGTCATCGACTAGAATCGTTTTAATCATGGTTAACCTCCTGTTTTGGGATTCGGATAAAGATGTCATATCCGTTATTTGTTTGTAATGTCATAACCCCTTTATGTTTCTCCACCAGTTCTTTCATCATCGTTAAGCCCATGCCCGGGGTGTCATTTCTCGTCTCATTCCCATTATCTTTATATTGAATCGTGTAATAGTTGTTTTGTTCTAGTAAAAATAATTGAATTTGATTTCCGTTTGAATACTTCATAAAATTCGTTGCCATCTCTTTACAGATAGTAAGGATGTCGTATTTCAAACCAATTGGAATTTCATCCGAAATTGTATTTTGATAATTGACTTGCGCCTTTTCTTCAAGCGGGTGAAGAATCTCATCCATCTTTTGGGAGAGTAGGAAGGAGTCATCGTAAAGCTGATGAATCGTTGTTCGAATCTCGTCCATCCCGTTTTGAAGGATACCGGAGACTTGTTCTAACTTCTTCTCGACAACGGGTTCATTGGTGATAATTTGCAAGGCTTCTAGTTGCATAATCGAAGCGCTCAGCGTATGTCCGATTTGGTCGTGCAAGGCGTGAGAAATACGATTCCGTTCCTTAAGGGTTGCGACCTCCATTTGCTTCAACGTTTCTTCTTGGCTAAATTGTTGTCGCTGCAATAGTAGAAGTCGTTCATGCTCTAAGTCGTCTTGAATATGGTGACTCTTCGTACGAAATTCTTTATCATAGCGACTACGTAAAATAACGTACGTTCCGATAACGCTTAGGATTAATGTGAATAAATCTGGTCGCAGTAAAAGGATGACGCCGGCAAAAGCTCCTGGGAGCCCGAATAGTTGGGCAGCATGCATGATGAAAATGGAAAGATACAATCCCGTTTCAGGATAGAAGATGCATAAAGCACCAGATATCACTAGGGAAATGCGTTGAATCCAACTATTTTCAAATACTTCTATGGATAGAGACAAAATGAAATACATAGTCCTAGAAATATCGTAAAGACTTCTGTATGTTGTCCCATTAAATACATACTAATCAAACTAAAAAACATCAACTTCTCTAAAAACGTGCGCACGCCTCTCACCTCCAAGACTCTTTCTTTCAGTTTAGCCGAAATAAGGAGAAATATCTAGCTATTTATGACAAATGTCATATACAACTAACGACATTTGACACTAGTTTGTGACAAGGGTGGTCGATATACTAAGAGTGTAAAAACAATTAATGAGGTGAGGACATGGAAAATAGTATCCAAGTAAAGAGTCTTGTAAAACGATACAAAGACTTAATGGCATTAAATCATTTTGATATTGAAATTCGTAAAGGAGAGCTTCTAGCGCTTCTTGGGCCAAACGGATGTGGGAAGACAACAGCGATTAACTGTATGTTAGGATTTTTAACCTTTGATAGCGGTGAGGTAACGGTTCTTGGAGAAAGCAAGTTCCCATTATCAAGTAAAGTGCGACGTGAAATCGGGATTGTTCCACAAGAATTAGCGTATTTAGATAATTTATCAGTAGAAGAAAACATTGATTTCTTCTGTGGGCTCTATATTTCAGATCCAAAGCAACGTAAACAATATGTACAAGAAGCTATCGAATTTGTAGAACTACAAGAGTTCCGCAAATTTGTTCCAAGAAATTGAGTGGTGGATTGAAACGCCGATTGAACATCGCTTGCGGAATCGTGCATAAGCCAAGTTTAATTTTCTTCGATGAACCAACTGTTGCGGTAGATACACAAAGTCGTTCATTTATTTTAGAAGGAATTCGCAAACTCAACGAACAAGGAAGCACGATTATATATACAACGCACTACTTAGACGAAGTGGACGGGTTAAGTGACCGTATCGTGATTATGGATAAAGGAAAGAGCATTGTTTCAGGAACTTCGCAAGAGTTGAAGAAATCTATTGCGACTTCTGAAATTATCCAAGTGGAACTTTCAACCGTTCCAACAGAAGAACAAGTGGCTCGCTTAAAACAAATTCCACATGTTCTTGTATTAGAACAACATAAAGATCATTTGAAATTTAACTTCGAACAAGGAACGAATCACTTACTTCATGTGGCAAACACCCTTGAAGAATTGAACTTAAGCTATGTTCGTTTATACAGTGAACAGCCAAGCTTAGATGATGTGTTCCTTGCATACACAGGGAAAGGACTTCGAGATTCATGAAGACATTCTTAAAGCTATTTACGTATTTATCAAAAGACGCCTTAAAAGACTTTTCATTCTCGTTCTGGGTGTTACTATATCCAATTATCTTGATTTCACTGTATTTCGTATCATTTTCAGGAATCATGGAACAAGACATGGGGACGGTTCGCGTAGCCATGACGGCCGACAACCCATATCACTATGTATTTGAACAAGCCGGAGATTACTTCGAAATTATCGATGTGGATTCCGACGAAGCAGGGAAAGCTCTCGTTACAGAGGACAAAGCAGACGGATTTCTTGAGAGGAACTTAGATGTGGTTGTAGGTAAATCGATGGGAATTCCGCAAAGCGCCTTGAAAAATGTAGCGACACAAATCAAACAAGTACAAAGCCTTGGACAAGGTGCAACGTTGATCGACTTTAACAAGAGCTGGGTGACGCAGGAAACGACGGGTGTCAGTCAGGGGACGATGTTATTTTACACAGCGATTGCCAGCTTCACGATGTACTCGTTGTTTAGCGGTGTCGTTTGTGCAGCATACTTAAACGGAAACTTATCACCGATAGGACGCCGTATTATGGGCAGTCCATTTAGCAAGGCAAGTTAATTGCGAACTGTTTTATGATTGGGTTATTACTAAATATCGCTTCAAACGCAATCATGCTGGTCTATACGACACAAGTATTGAAAATTAATCTATTTGCAGACTGGGCAGGAAGCCTCCTTCTCATGTTGCTAGGAAATGTATTCGGAATTGCAGCAGGGCTTCTTATTGGAACTAATCAAAAACTTACAATGCAAGGACGAATCATCTTCGCATTGATTTCAAACCTCGTCCTCTCAGCACTTGCGGGAATGATGGGAACGGCAATGAAAGGATTTGCCAATACCTTTATGCCAGGATTTAACCAATTTAATCCGGTCGCATTAATGGTTACAGGATTTTATCAATTAAATCGCCTTGTAGGAAGTGCAGATCTTGGCAGAACTTACCTTTTACTTGGCATCTACACACTAGCACTTCTAGGATGTGCACTATGGAGATTAAGGAGAACACGTTATGATAGTCTATAAATATTTTCTAAAACTTGCTTATCGATTAAAATCATATGCGATACTTTTCCTAGTCATCTTTATGGCAATGGGCCTTTCTCAAGTGCTAGGAAATAACGAAGTCACAGGTTTCAAAGATACACAGTATCAAGTCATGATTAAAGACGAATCAGATGGCAGTAGCGACATTATCAACGCACTCATTGCCGCACTTCAAAAAGATCATAAAGTCACACTCACAACCAATAGCGATAACAGCATGAAAGAAGCTGTCTATGGGAATGATGTGGATGGGGCAATCTGGATTCCGTCAGACGTAGATTCGAGAATTAATAATGGAGAATCTGCTGTCAAAATGGAAATTGGAAATTCTCTGAACGGAAATATCCTTCGTGAGTACGTCAATTCGTATATTCGCTATGCGGTTGTATTGAAAGCTCAAGGCAACTTCAGCGTTGAAAATATGAATAAGATTTAAGCGAGCAGGCATCAGTAAGTGTCATTTCAAAAGACGCCACAGTTAAGGATGACGATTACTATGCGAAATTTGGTGAAATCTACTTTGCGTATACACCATTCGTTTATATCTCAGTATTTATCTTCTTACTTGGTTTAATCTTTGCCTTACTTGAAAATGATGAAGTCGCTAAACGAATCATTATCGGTATGAAGAGTGTAAACCAAGTGACGATTGAAAAATTCCTCGGTGGCTTAACGGTCGTTGGAATTATCGTCGGCATCAACTTACTATTCGTTGCCATTGTAGCACCAAGCTTCTATGTGAGTGCGGGAGCTCCAAAAGCATTAATGCTTACTTTCGCATCGGCGCTAACCGCCTATGCACTGGCATTCCTTTGCTCGGTCATTATTGGGGATAACACGTATGGGTATTCTGCAGCAAGTACGGTAGTGGGGATGGGTGTATCCTTTATCTCTGGAATTTTCGTACCGCTCGAATTACTCAACCCAGTAGCCATTAGCATTGCGAAATTCTTCCCAGTGTATTATGTCATCACTGCAACTGAAAACCCATCGCTAGAATTCTCAAGCTATGCCATGAACCTAGGAATGGTCCTCTTATTCGGAATCTTGTATGCAGCACTAGCCTTTAGCATCCAACATATCCGAACAAGACAATTCGGCCTCACCCTAAGAAAGCCTAAGCCCTATATTTATAAAAAGAGAAGAAGTATCGTCGTTTCGCGGCCACTTCCCATCATTTCCACCTTCCAAAAATAAGAAATACGAATGGGTTAGCACCTTTTCAAACAGCTTGGAGGGGCAAATTGAACGAAACTAAATAAAAAAGATTACGAAGAATCTTGCGGATTTTATAATCGCAGTAACGGGGAATCGCATCGAAGAAGAATTATGCGGAGTAGAAACTTGTTTCTTACTCCGCGTTTGAAGCTTCGAAGGTGCAAGACTACAGGCTTGCACCGGTGCCCAGTAACAGCGATTATAAAGAGAATCCACAAGGATTCGCAGTAATCTTTTTTTAGTATATTTGAACGCAAGTTCAATTTGCCCCATCCCAAGCTGTTTTTTATGAGCACCAAGTACGAAACAATTTGCATTAGGGTTCCAATCGTATTTCTTTTATTTTTGTCAGGTTTGGTCTAGAATAGATGGATAAGGTAAAAAGGGGTGAATATTATGGAAATGGAACGCATTAACGACGATACATTCTTGTTGCGTATCGAGAACCAAGATCTAATCGACCGTGGTACATCAATACCTGAATTACTTGGAAATCCAGGCGAAATCGAAGGCTTTCCATAGTATTTTAGAGGAGATGGGCGTCTTGAATCAATTCGAAGATTCAGACGGATTGAGTTTCCAAATCATGCCAAATCCAGACGGCCTAGAACTCTATGTCACACGTATTGTGGACATGGGTGATGAATCGACAGACGAGCGTATGGTGCGCAATATCGTCGATACGATTCAACACTCTCTAACAGACCGTATTGGGAAGAAGCGTAAAGAGGATAAAGAAGAAGGAAAAATTTCTCCAAAACCAGTCATTAATACGGAAGATAAATCTTCAACATTGAAACCAATCGATGTGACAGTCGTCTTTGAAGATTTCGAAGATTTCGTCTCAATGGCAAAAGAAACAGCAGGAGAGTTCGACCAATCTGTTCTTTACCGTTACAGCGGACACTACTTCTTACACGTTTTCCATCAAGTGGAAAAACCAGAAGAAGTCGCTGCGAAAATGGCGCTTGTTCGAGAGTATGCTGAGTTCTCAAGAATTTCATGGGAAGTCTTAAAAGAATACGGCGAAGTCATTATGCCAGAAGCTGCCTTGGAAACAGGTAAACAATATTTCTAAAAACCGAAAAGAGTTGATTAGTCGACTCTTTTTTTGATACAAAGGAGCAATTCATATGAATGAAACTATCAAAACACAATTAAATCACCGTACGATTCGTGCGTTTGAAGAGAAACCTTTAACAAAAGAAGAAGTGGATTTACTAGTAGAAGTAGCGCAAAGAACAGCGTCAAGTATGTACATGCAAGCCTATTCGATTATTAGTGTGACGGATCCAGAATTGAAGAAGGAATTAACGGCTGTGAGTGGACAACCTTATGTGGCGACTAGCGGACATTTATTCGTGTTTGTAGTTGACCAACGTCGTAATACGGAGATTACTAAAGCGCTAGGACAAGAAGTCGGCGTTCAAGGTAGCGCAGACCGTTTCGTATCTGGATTAACGGATGCGGTGATTGCGGCTCAAAACGTAGTTGTGGCGGCTGAATCTCTAGGGATGGGAACAGTATATCTAGGAAGCTTCTTTAACGATACAGCAAAAATTGTTGAGTTACTAAATTTACCGAAATACACTTACCCAGCAATCGGATTAGCGGTAGGTTGGCCAGCGCAAGAGCCACAATTAAAACCACGCCTTCCAAAAGAAGTGATTCATATGGAAAATGGATACCGTGAGCTTGAAAATCCATTAGAAGAGTTGAAAGAGTATGATGCGACAGTGACAGAATACTATGACCTTCGTGATGCGAACCGTCGTGTCGATGCCTTTACAAAACAAGTGTCTACAAAATACCACACGCTCGGGGCTAAGCGTGCGGAAATGCTTGAGGTACTTAAAGCACAAGGGTTCTTAACAGAAGAGTAAATAAAGAAGACAAGAAATAGTTGGTGCAACTATTTCTTGTCTTTATTTGTTTTATTGAATGTTTAATGAATCAAGAACAGATTGTTTCATGCCTTCAATTGAAAGAACTTTTGTATGACGGATTGGGGCATCCAATACGCTTGTGACAGCTGTTGGAATGGCAATGCCACTTTCTTGTTGAATAGCTTCCATCAATTTAGCGTCCGTTTGGTTTGTGTCCACGTCTAGTGCTGAAAGAACACTTTGTGGGAATTTGTATGGACTTGCTGTCGATACGACCACTGTAGGAGTTGTGTCTCCTGTTTCTTTCTTATATTTCGTATACACAGCATCTGCAACTGCAGTGTGTGGATCTAATAAATAATGCTCGTTCGTGAATACGTCATGAATCGTTTGAGCTGTCTCTTCTTGGCTCGCACGGTTCCCGTAAAATTGCTTGAATAGAGCAGTGTCTGTATTTGGAACAGAGTAGCTTCCGTTTTCTTTTAGGGAAGTCATCAGTGCATTTGTTTCCTGCGAGCTACGTCCTGTTAATTCGAAGACGAAACGTTCAAGGTTACTTGAAACAAGGATATCCATACTTGGAGAACTTGTTAATTTAAATTCGCGAAGTCGGTTGTATGTTCCTGTTTGGAAGAAATCAACCAGCACATCGTTTCGTTTGAAGCACAGATGAGTTTATTGATTGGCACACCGATGCCTTTTGCATAGTAGGCTGCTAGGATATTACCGAAGTTACCCGTTGGAACGACAACGTTCATTGGGTCGCCGATTTTAAGTGTGCCGTCTTTGACTAATTGTGCGTACGCGAATACGTAGTATACGATTTGTGGGCAAAGACGTCCGATATTAATTGAGTTAGCAGAAGAGAATTGGAATCCTTTTTCTGCAAGTGTTGCGTTTAACTCTTTATCCGCGAATAACTCTTTAACTTTTGTTTGTGCGTCATCGAAGTTTCCTTCTACACCATAGACGAATGTGTTGTCGCCGGCTTGTGTCACCATTTGACGTTCTTGGATGGTACTTACGCCGCCTTTTGGATAGAAGACGATGATGTTTGTATGAGGAACGTCCGCAAATCCTGCAAGTGCCGCTTTACCAGTATCTCCTGATGTCGCTGTTAGAATCACGATTTCTTTGTCAGATTTGTTTTTCTTCGTAGCAGTTGTAAGTAAGTATGGCAAGATGGATAGTGCCATATCTTTGAAGGCGATAGTTCTTCCGTGGAAGAGTTCCATGAAATGACGGTCGCCAACTTTTTTCACAGGTGCGATTTCTTTTGTATCAAACGTTGTGTCGTATGCAGAATGCACGCAGTTTGTAATTTCTTCTTTTGTAAAATCTGTTAAAAATGCAGATAAAATTTCAATGGCAATTTCTTGATAGCTTTGAGTTTTTAACACTTCCCAGTCCAGAGTCACTTCTGGGAGGGCAGTTGGTACATATAAACCACCGTCTTCAGCAATTCCTTTTAAAATGGCTTGTGAAGCTGTAACGCGGTTGTTTGTGTCTCGTGTACTAATGTATTGAATTGTGGACACTTGAGTCCCTCGCTTTCTAAAATTTCGTTGCGCTCATTGTACCATAAATCGCGGTCTAAACACAAAAACACAGGCACATTCGAAGTGTAAAAATCTGAAGCTGGTATTCGTTTTTTTAAGCAGAAAAAGATTGTAACATAAAAATGAAAATTCGATTAAAATCCGGAGGCCATCTATTGAAAAGTTAACAAAAAAATTGTTAAACTATTTATAGTAATTCGTAGCTAATTGCTTGTCTTTGAGAGGAACTCAAGGGCAGTTTTTTATTATCAAAAACCATTAAAAAGGAGTGAAAAAATGCTAAAACAGATTATTCCGTTTTTTAGTAAGTATAAAAAATATCCTTTCTTAGCGTTTTTTGCCATCTTAATCGAGGTGCTCTGTGAAGTTGCCCAACCGATTATTATGAAGCAAATTATCGACGAAGGGATTCCAAATAAAGACTTAGGCTTTATTGTGCAACAAGGATTGATTATGGTTCTAGTTGCGATTGTGTCTCTTTCAGCCGGTGTCCTTGGTGCGAAATTTGCATCGATTGCCGGTACTGGGGTAGCCGCAGAATTACGTTCTGCTGAGATGAAGAAAATTCAAGCCTTCTCATTTAAGAACATCGATCACTTCTCAAATGCTTCCTTAATTACGCGTATGACGAGTGACGTGAACAACATTCAAAATACAGCCATTATGACGATGCGTATTTTAGCGCGTGCACCAATGATGTTTATCTTTGCGATTTTCTTTGCAGTAAGCATCAACGCACAATTATCACTTGTCTTCATGGTTGCAGTTCCAATCTTAGTGCTCTCATTAGCGCTCATCATTTCTACAGCCTTTCCTCGCTTTAGAAAACTACAACAAGCAACAGACGGCATCAACCGTACCTTACAAGAAAACTTTATCGGAATTCGCGTTGTAAAATCATTCGTACGTGAAACGTTCGAGAAGAAAAAATTCGGCAAAGAAAACTCTACATTTAGAGAACGTGCCTTACATGCGATGTATGTCGTAATGTGGAACAACCCAATCATGCAATTAACGGTTTATGCGGTAACGATTGCGGTGATGTGGTTCGGTGGTGGACTCGTTATTAGCGGAACGATGACAACTGGGGACCTTATCAGTTTCATTTCTTATATCACACAAATCTTGATGTCACTCATGATGATTTCATTCGTATTCGTCATGTTAACCATGACAAAAGCTTCTATGGACCGTATCTTCGAAGTGTTAGATACAAACATCGATGTGGAAGAACCTGAATTCCCAATTACAGTTGACAAAGTTTACGGTGAAGTGGAATTTGATCATGTTCATTTCTCTTACGGAAACAACAAGACGAAGAAGTGCTTAGCGACATCAACTTCAAGATTAAACCAGGTGAAGTGTTCGGGATTATCGGGCCAACTGGTTCAGGGAAATCTTCTCTTGTACAATTGATTCCTCGACTTTATGATACTACTGCAGGAACTGTTCGTGTGGGTGGTCATGATGTACGCGAGTATCGTTTCGCAGACCTTCGTCAAAACGTATCGATGGTATTACAAAAGAATACGTTATTCTCTGGAACGATTCGTGAGAACCTCTTATGGGGGAATCCAGATGCCACAGAAGAAGAGATGATTCAAGCGGCCAAACATGCGCAAGCCCATGACTTCATTATGGAAATGCCGGATGGATATGATACTCGTGTAGAACAAGGTGGTTCAAACTTCTCTGGTGGACAAAAACAACGTCTTACAATTGCACGTGCAATGCTACGAAAACCAGCCGTGTTAATCTTAGACGATTCAACTTCAGCGGTCGATACAGCGACTGACTCGAAAATCCGTGAAGCGTTCTTCAACCATTTACCAGATACAACGGTCATCATTATTGCCCAACGTATTTCGTCTATCCAAGGAGCAGACAATATTCTTGTATTAGATGATGGTAAAGTGAATGGACTCGGAACTCACGAAGAGTTAATGGAAACAAACGACTTATATCGTGATATTTACGAAACCCAAATGAAAGGAGCCAAAGGAGATGAATAGAAATAAAGGGCCAAGCGTCCAGAAAATATGAAACAAACTTTGGCAGACTTATGGGGATATTTATGGAAGAGTAAATGGACTCTTGCAGTTGTTGTAGTCTGCTTAATTATTGCAAGTGCATCCGGAATTATCGGGACTTATGCAATACGTCCGTTAATCAATGATTTTATTGAAACAGGGGATTTAGCCGGATTAGCGAAAATGCTTGGCTTTATCGCGATTGTCTATGTACTTGGGGCAACAGCCAGCTACTTCTCAGCGCGTTTAATGGTAACGGTGGGACAAAATACCATCGAAAAAATGCGTGCAGACTTATTCAACCATATTCAAAGTTTGCCAATTCGTTTCTTTGATACGAATAAGCACGGGGACTTAATGTCTCGTTTTACAAATGACTTTGAAAATATTCAAAATGCGTTTAACAACAGTATGTTAATGATTATCAGCTCAACGCTTCAATTAGTATTGACGTTTGTGATGATGATCATCCTTTCACCAATCTTAACAGTACTTCTGATTGCGATGGTATTCTTGATGTTCCAAATCGTGAAGAAACTAGGGGTAAAATCAGGCAAACAATTCGCTGCGCAACAAGCGATTCTTGGACAAGTGAATGGATTCGTGGAAGAGCATATTGAAGGACAAAAAGTCGTGAAAGTATTTAACCACGAACATAAAGTGCTGGATGAATTTAATAAACTCAACGTTGAACTTCAAGAAGCTGCCAATAACGCGCAATTCTACTCAAGTATCATGTTCCCGATCTTAGGAAACATCAGTTACGTGAACTATGCAATTACCGCGGCAGTTGGTGGATACTTGGTGATTATTAATGCGATGGATATCGGGGGGCTTGCCTCATTCCTACAATTCTCAAGAACATTCGCACAACCACTTGGCCAAATGTCGCAACAAATGAACGTACTTCTTAGTGCGATGGCCGGGGCTGAACGTATCTTTGCGATTCTTCGTGAAGAACCTGAAGTTGACGAAGGAACAGTTACTCTGGACCAACGCGATCCAACCAATGGTACTGGGTGGATGGAGACAAACGTATTCCAGTTGTTGGAAACATCCAACTACACAATGTTGACTTTGGCTATGTGCCAGGAGTGCGTATCTTGAAAGATATCAATGTTTGGGCTGAACCAGGATTGAAAGTAGCCTTTGTAGGGGCGACTGGTGCTGGTAAAACAACCATCACAAACTTAATCAACCGTTTCTATGAAATCGATTCTGGTGTCATTACTTTTGACGAGATTCCAGTAACGAAGATTAAGAAAGATGACTTACGTAAGACAATTTCGATTGTATTGCAAGACACACATTTATTTACTGGAACAATTGCGGATAATATTCGCTACGGTAATTTAGACGCGACTGATGATGAAGTCATTAAGGCGGCGAAACTTGCCAATGCCCACAGCTTTATCAAACGTCTTCCTCAAGGGTACCAAACAGAAATTACAGGGGACGGAGAAGGCTTGTCACAAGGTCAACGTCAATTACTTGCGATTGCGCGTGCTGCCGTTGCGAACCCTAAAGTATTGATTCTTGATGAAGCAACAAGTTCAATCGATAGCCATACGGAAGCGTTAATTTCACGTGGTATGGACCAATTGATGGAAGGTCGTACTTCATTTGTAATTGCGCACCGTTTATCTACGATTCGTAATTCGGACGTGATTATGGTAATGGATCACGGTGAGATTATCGAACGCGGAGACCATGAGAGCCTTATGGACAAACGCGGCGTCTACTACAAACTATACACAGGCCAAATCGAACTCGATTAGTGCACAATTAAAAGAAAAGAGATCCTTCGGATATTTTTATAGTAACTACAATAGCTGTACCGGAGTGAGCCTTGAGTCTCACTTCCTATCGATTTTCAAACTGACGCTAGGGATTAAAATCCTTAGCGTCAGTAATTCAAATCGATTACACTCGCTATTGTTGCTACTATAAAATCCGAAGGTCTCTTTTTCTTTTTGTAAATATAGTTATGAAGCCTATGTATAGTTGTAGTATGAGAAAAAACTAGAGGAGCTTGTGGACGTTTTTATAATAGCTGTAATGAGGCACCGGATTGAGCCTATGGTCTCAATCACTACTGAGCTTCAAAGAGGGAGTAGGGAATAAATTCCATACTCCCTCTATTTCACATCGGTTGCTCTTTTCCATTACTGCTATTATAAAGTCCGAAAGGGCGCAGTATTTTTTTGTTTAGAAATAGATTTGTGCTGTGTATAGTAGTAGCGAGATAGGAGACGGTGCGGATGATGCGGTTTGTGAATTTGATAAATGGTGAAGGATGATGTGCGAGTTTAAAAGCTATATATAAAGGAAATAAGTTTTGTAAGCCGTTGTGAAAATATAAATTTATGCTCGAGTGAGGAAATTATTTGCAATCATTTTTTAGGTATGTTACTATGTTCCGGCAGTCAAAAATGAAAGGAAGAGATAAATGAAAAAACTATCTGCAAAATTATTAGTTATTGTAACTTTATTAGGTCTTGTAGGACTATTTTCAAATACAGTAGCACAAGCAGCGGCTCCAGAAGTAGTTACTGTAAACATCGCTGATTTAACAAAAGAACAACGTGAAGCGATTCAACCAGGTCAACCTACTCCAGCAAAAGAAGGCGAACGTACTTTATTAGTCTATGCGTACGACAAAAACGCATGTCAATTAGCACCAGCATTACCTGAAACTGGGACAGGTTCAACTGCAGTGATGATGGTTGCTGGAATCGTAGCATTAACAGGTGCTGCATACTTCTTAGTAACAAACAAAAATGGAAAGAAGATTGTCTTAATGGCAGGGCTTGTATTATCAGGAGCGGTAGCTGGAACATCAGTTGTATCTGCGAATGAAACAGTTTCAGACGATAGCTGTTACAAATATGTAGGATTCATCAATGAATCAATTGAAACAACAACTAATGGAGAAGCAACGACTGCATCTGAAACAACAGAAGTTACAACAGAGGCGACAACTGCAGAAGCTGTAACTGAAACAGAAGAAACAGAAGCTGCATCTACAACAGAAGCAACAACTGCTTCGACAACAACAGAAGCTCCAGAAACTGTAACAGAAAGCACTGGTTACGTCATGCCAACAGACCACATAGATTTATAAGGTTGCAATCAATGTTATAATTAGGTTTCGAAAGAAAAGGATAGTGTAAGTGAACCTTTATTATATATGTTTAGATAAATTCTATCACCAAGGAATTTAAAGAGTATAAATTGCACGTTTAGAGAAAAATATTTGCAAATTGTTTTTTTAGGTATGATACTATATTTCGGCAGTAAAGATAGAAAGGAAGAGATGAATGAAAAAAATTATCTGCAAAATTATTAGTTATTGTAACTTTATTAGGTCTTGTAGGACTATTTTCAAATACAGTAGCACAAGCAGCAGCTCCAGAAGTAGTTACTGTAAATATCGCTGATTTAACAAAAGAACAACGTGAAGCGATTCAACCAGGTCAACCTACTCCAGCAAAAGAAGGCGAACGTACTTTATTAGTATATGCGTACGACAAAAACGCATGTCAATTAGCACCAGCATTACCAGAAACTGGTACTGGTTCAACTGCAGTGATGATGGTTGCTGGAATTGTAGCTTTAACAGGTGCTGCATACTTCTTAGTATCAAACAAAAATGGTAAGAAGATTGTTTTAATGGCAGGTCTTGTATTATCAGGAGCAGTTGCTGCAACATCAGTTGTATCTGCAAATGAAACTTTATCGGACGATAGCTGTTACAAATATGTAGGATTCATCAATGAATCAGTTGAAACAACAATTGAGTCAACAACTTCAGCAGAAGCAACTACAGAAGCTACAACAGCAGAATCAACTGAAGCAACTACAACTACAGAAGAGACTACTGAATCAACAACAGAGTCTACTACAACAACAGAATCTACTACAACAACAGAATCAACAACTACTACAGAATCAACAACAGAGTCTACTACAACAACAGAATCAACAACTACTACAGAGTCAACTACGACTACTGAATCAACAACAGCTTCTACTACAGAAATTGGTAGTGCTGATGTATTTCCGTCTGATCATTTATAATTCAATATGAACGAAACTGGTGAAGGAAACTTCGCCAGTTTTTTTGTTTGTTCCTAAAGACAGGGAAGAGTAACTTTGAAAAGTTTGTGAATTTACACGGGGATGAATTGTGTTTCGAGGAAAGTTATGTGATAATGAAGGCATATTACTAAATAGGTGAGGAAGGTGTGTATGAAGAAAATAGCTTTACGACTAGCAGCAATGATTATGTTCTTTGGAATTTTTGGATTCAATACAACTAGCATTGCAGAAGCAACACATCCAAATGTAATCACTGTTCAATATACTGATTTAACTCCACAACAGAAAGAAGCCATTCAAAAGGGCGAACCGAATTATGAATTGCTCGATGGAGAACGCATTATTCTCGTATATGATTACAATAAAGAAGCGTGTCAATTACCAAAAACAGGGACAAACTCTACGATGATTATGGTGAGTTTAGGAATCTTAGCGCTGACGGGTGCAGGGTATTTCCTAGTATCTAATAAAAACGGGAAGAAATTCATCTTAATCGTAGGATTAGTATTATCTGGAGTTGCAGCAAGTACAAGTTTAGTTTCTGCAGGGGCATCATTTGTGGAAGAAGATTGTACTATTTATATTGGTTATATTCGTGAAAATAGTACGACGACAACAACAGAAGCATCGACAACTGCGGAAGTAACTACAAGTGAAACAACCACTGAAGAACAGTCAACAACGACGACAGAGACGACAACAGAAACGACAACAGAAACGACGACTACTGAAGAAACAACAACTGAACAAACGTATACGGTAGTACCAACGGACCATATTTAACAGAATGAATGAACATACCTCAAGTTTCCATTTTTTCCTCTTAAGAGACAAAAATTGGATAAAAATATAAATCTACATTTTTGCATTTTGAATAATGGTACAGTAAAATATCTGTTATAAAAAAATAAGGAGGTATGGTTTGTTTGAAAAAATCAATTAAATTATTCGTAGCAACTTTAATCACTTTAACAATCGGTTTAACAGTATCTTCAACTGCACAAGCAGCAACAGTACACTATGTCGATTACGATAAAACAACTGAAAACATTAGAAAAGAAATCAAACAAGGTAAACCGACTGAAGCAGATCTTCAAGACGGATCGCATGCGGTTTATGTATATAGAAAAAATAACACTTGTGGCGTATCCGTACCTAAAAGAGGTCAAGAATTGCCAAATACTGGTACAGTAGAAAACACTGTTTCAGCTGCTTTTGCAGTAGTGCTAGTAGCAGGTGGTCTTTACTTAGTGAAATCAAATAAGGTACGCAATATTGCTAAAACAGTATTAGTGCTTGGAGGTTTAGGAAGTTTCTTTGCTTTCCAAGGAGAAGTATTAGCAGCAGATAGCTCAATCCTAGGTCAAATCATTGAACAAATGAACTTAGACCCTGAGGAAATCGATTGTTATGACTACGTTGGATTCTATATTTCAGAAAGAAACAACGACTGCAGAAGCAACAACAACTGTTGTGACTACAGAATCGACTACTGAAACAACAACAGAAGAACCAACAACGACAACGGAAGCTACTACAACAACCCAAACTACAACGACGGAAGAGCCAACAACTCAAACGACGTCAACAACTTCGACAGAAGCTTATACAGTCGCACCAACCGATCGTTTATAATCATCAAGAAACCTGGAGATAATCTAGGGCTTTTTTTCTAAATCTAATGAAGAAAGACAGAGAAAGAACAAATGATGAATTATAAAATTAATTGCTTTTTAAAATTGAATACAGTACGATGAGCTGTGACAAAAAATAGAGGGAGATGAATCGATGAAGAAATTAACGAAGGTTTTAGTAGCCACTTTAGCAACAGTAACGCTAGGAGTTAGTTTAGCTTCACCTACATCGGCCGCAACTGTAAATTATGTTGATTATGACAAAACAACAGAAACCATTAGAAAAGATATCAAACAAGGAAAACCAACTGAATCAGACGTACAAGCTGGTTCGCAAGTGACTTTTGTTTATAAGAAGAATGGAACTTGTGGTGTCTCAATGCCGAAACATGAAAAAGAATTGCCAAGTACAGGTACTGTAGAAAATACAATTACATTAGTATTCTCAATTTTATTCGTAGCCGGTGGTTTATACTTAGTGAAATCAAATAAAGTTTCTCGCGTTGCTAAAACTGTTTTAGTACTTGGTGGAGCAGGAGCGTTCCTTGCGTCTCAACTTGAAGTGTTAGCAGCAGACAGCTCGATTCTTGGTCAAGTAGTTGAACAAAATGATTTAACACCTGAACAAGTTGATTGTTATGACTATGTTGGATACTACATTGCAAGTAGCACAACGGCTCAAGAAGAAACAACAACATCAGTAACGACAGAGGAAACAACAGAAACGACAACGGAGTCAACAACTTCTACAGAATCAACAACGACTACTGAAGCAACAACAACTACGACAGAGGAGCCAACTACACAGACTGAAGCAACGACTCAGACAGAAACTATAACAGTTGCTCCAATTGATTATTTATAATAGAAGATTAAGACCGGAGTTAATGACTCCGGTCTTTTTTTATGTGGAAAAAAATGAAAAATTAGTACGAAAAAAATCATCGGATTATTTCTGAAAAAAAATGGAAACAATTGGAAATAAATATTTCCAAAAAGTTCCTTTTAGAGGAAAAAAAGCTGTAAAAAAATATTAAAAAAAGTATATAAGGTGATGGAAAATATTTGAAATTTATTCAAATAAACTTTATAATTAAAACATGAAAAAAATTAAGGGGGAAAAAAATTAGATGAAAAAAACAAATGGTTAAAAACTATGTGTTGTAGTAGATGATGTTATTTACTTTTGTTGGAATGTCCGCTTCTAAAGTAGCGAATGCTGAGACTCCTCAAGTGCAATCAGTGAATATTGCTGATTTAACAAAAGAACAACGTGAGGCCATTCAACCAGGAGAACCAACTACACCTGCACTAGCTGGCCAAGCGACATTGTACGTTTATGAGTTGGATAAAGGAAAATGCCCATTAGGCGACACTTTACCAAATACGGGGTCATCTTCGACAACAATTCTAGCGGTTCTTGGTATCGTATCATTTATCAGGAGCAGCTTACTTTTGTAGTATCAAATAAGAAAGCTAAGAAAACAATCTTAATGATTGGATTAGTAGCAGCGGGGACAGCGGCAGCAACAACTTCAGTTTCTGCAGCAACTCCATATGAACAAAGTCTAATCGACATGAGTTGTTATCGATATGTAGGATTCATTCGTGAGGATGTTTCAACAACGACTGAAGGAACAACGTCAAGCCAAACGACAACTGAAGCTGCGACAACTGAAGAAGTGGTTACATCAGAAGAAGCTACAACAACTGTTGAAACAACAACGACTGAGACAACTACAACAACGACTACTGAATCAACGACTGCTGAAACGACTACAGAAACAGCACCGACTCAATCCGTTGAGCCAATTACAGTATCACCAACAGACCACTTATAATATAAGAGGAAATAGGAAGGCTGACAAAGGTTACTTTGTCAGTCTTTTTTTAGTTAAGACTCTATTAACATTTCAGTACAGGCTCTTTCTCTTTGCATTTGTTCTATGCTATAATGACGGGGAGACTAGAAAGGATGAGTTTATTTACATGATTACATTTAAAATCAAAACGCGAAATTGATGCAATGGAAGAATCAGGTGCGCTTTTAGCATCGATTCACGTGCAACTTCGTGATTTTATTAAACCTGGTGTCACAACTTGGGACATCGATCAATTTGTACAAAAGAAAATCGAAGAAGCGGGTGGTTCAGCACCACAAATTGGATACGAGGGATATAAATACGCAACATGCCAAAGTATCAATGACGAAATCTGTCACGGATTTCCACGTCGCAAACCTTTAAAATCAGGAGATCTAGTAAAAGTAGACTTCTGCGTGGAACTTAAAGGCGCTTTATCAGATTCTTGCTGGAGCTATATCGTTGGCGAAAGCACTCCAGAAATCGACCATTTATATGAAGTAACAAAGAAAGCTTTATACTTAGGAATTCAACAAGCAAAAGTTGGAAATCGTATTGGGGACATCGGTCACGCGATTCAAACTTATGTTGAAAGTGAAGGGTTATCTGTTGTTCGTGACTTTATCGGACACGGAATTGGACCAACGATTCACGAAAGTCCCAGCAGTTCCTCACTACGGTGAACCTGGCAAAGGTCTTCGCTTGAAAGAGGGAATGGTTATTACGATTGAACCAATGGTGAATACTGGTACTTGGAAAGCGGAAATGGAAAGTAATGGCTGGACAGCTCATACATTAGATGGTGGACTAAGCTGCCAATTCGAACATACATTAGCCATTACAAAAGATGGTCCACGTATTTTAACATTACAAAAAGATCACGCAGAAGACGTGTTGAATTAAGGGAGGAAGCAAAAATGGCAATTTTAGTAACAGGTGGAGCAGGGTATATCGGTTCTCATACGGTAATCGAATTAGATAAAGCTGGGAATTTGACGTTGTTATCGTCGACAACTTTTCAAACAGTTCGCCAGAAGTATTGAACCGTTTAAAAACAATCACAGGAAAAGATTTCCCTCTATATGAAGGAGACATTCTTGATCGTGATTTCTTAGTATCTGTTTTTGAAAAAGAAAACATCGATTCAGTAATTCATTTTGCAGGGTTCAAGGCTGTGGGAGAGTCTGTTGAAAAACCTTTAGAATACTATCACAACAACATTACAGGAACATTAGTGTTATTAGACGTAATGCGTCAATTTAAGGTGAAAGATATCGTGTTCAGTTCAAGTGCAACAGTATATGGTATGAACAATGTCGTTCCTTTTAAAGAAGAAATGCCAACAAGCGCAACAAACCCTTATGGTTATACAAAAGTAATGCTTGAACAAATCTTAAATGACGTTGCTTTCTCAGATAGCGACTGGTCAGTTACAAACTTACGTTACTTCAACCCAATCGGAGCGCATGAAAGTGGCTTAATCGGAGAAGCGCCAAACGGAATTCCAAACAACTTAATGCCATACATCACTCAAGTGGCTGTTGGTAAACGAGAATTCTTAAGCGTGTTCGGTGACGACTACGATACTCATGATGGTACTGGGGTTCGTGACTACATCCACGTTGTTGACTTAGCTCGTGGACACGTACTAGCGGTTAAAAACAATGCAGCTCAAAAAGGTGCCAAAGTCTTTAACTTAGGTACTGGTATTGGATACAGTGTATTAGATTTAGTAAAAGCATTTATCTCTGAAAATGGAGTGGATATTCCTTATAAAATTGCACCTCGTCGTGCAGGGGATATCGCAACTTGTTATGCGGATGCTTCTAAAGCAAAAGAAGTGCTAGGATGGGTAGCTGAAAAGAACTTGAATGATATGGTTCGCGACTCATGGAACTGGCAAAAGAAAAATCCAGAGGGCTATTAGAAATACTTTTTATTACCGCTGAAAACAGAATTAAAAGAACTCCTTTGGAATTGTTATTATGGCAGAAATGGTAGGATATCGGCTTGAGTCTGAGGTCTCAAGCCTACCAAGCTTCAAAGGGAGAGTAGCGAATAAATCGCAACTCTCCCTAATTCACATTGGTTATGATTCCCTACTATTGCCACAATAACTCCGAGGAGTTTTATTTGATTTTCACTTTTCTAGTATCCTTCTGTCGAGTAAAAAAAGAAACAGCTATTACGAATTCAATCGTAATAGCTGTTTTGTTTATCTTCTTACTCGTTTTAGTGCTTCTTTGAAGAGTGGATAAACGATTGGAACTGCAACTACTGTGAAGATAGCTGATCCAAACGTTCCTGTAATTTTATTGATGGCTTGAAGGAATGCTGGTGTTAATGCGAGACCACCGACAATCATTCCTCGTAAGAATGTGTATTTAATGATATTGAGGATAATTTTTACGATAGCAGCAACAACGCCGACTACAATAACGTTTGCGATTTTGTCATCTTTATTCATTGCTTTTTCGTATACAAGATGAATCACATAGCAGACGATTAAGGATTCAAGAACGGTTTGCCAAGCAACATCGGCGTAATTATTGAGGATGTCGAAAAGTCCTAAACCGATTGAAGCGGCTATTGCTCCTTGTTTTGTTCCGAAAAGTAAGCATCCGACTACTACCAGTGCGTTTCCAAAATGAACGAACTGTGTTGTGAATGGCATTGGGATTCTAAAGACGCTAACTCCCAAATAAATTAAAGCTGCGAATAAGCTTGTTTGAACTAAATCTCTTAAATCTGTATTTTTCATAATGACACCTCAGTAGTAAATTTTGTGGTTAGCATTCCAAGTTTTTTCTCGATTGGAAGGCCGAAATGGAATTTGTTCAGGTTGTTGGCTACTCAATTGAAGCACTTCGTCGATGAATTTCAACGTGAATGACAATGCGTCTTCTACAGACATCTCTTGTAGGATGCATGCAGTTGCAAGAGCCGCCAGTGTATCACCTGTTCCGTAGAAAATGATGCGGATACTTTGTTTTGTAGAAATCAAAAAATGAATCCGTCTCTTTAGTATAAAGTTGAACGCCTGTAAGCTCTTCGCTATCAGGGCAACCCGGTAATAATGATGTACTCGGGCCCGAGTTCGGCTAGTTTCTTAGCTAACTCTCTTGTAAAAGTCCATCGTGATTTTTCCAGTAGGATAGGGCGTATCTGTTAATAGACAGGCTTCTGTAATATTGGGATAAATCACATCAGCTTGTTGAATGAGTTTTCTCATGGCTTCAACATGTTCTGCTGTAAATCCGCTATACAGTTTTCCGTTATCCGCCATAATCGGATCGACAAATACTTTTCGTAGACGCTGGCAGTTTTTCAATGGTATCTACCATTAATTCAATTTGTTCCGGGTTTCGGAAGTATCCTGTCAAAACAGCATCCGGTTTTAATTTCAGATTCTCCCATTGGAAAAGGGACTGCCTCATGAATTCGGTTTGCTCCGCAATCGCGATGTTTTTGAATCCGCCGGTATGAGATGAAAGAAGTACTGTAGGCAGTAGCATCGTTTCAATCTGACAACAAGCGAAAATCGGGATAGCGGGTGCGAGTGCAACTTTGCCAATTCCTGGCAAGTCGTTTGCGATTAATATTTTTTTCATATCTATTCCTCGAGTTTCAATGTATCTGTATTGTAAAACGGGACAGGTGAGGATACAATAGGGATGAAAACAAACTGTACCGGTACAGTGGAGGTGTGTCATGTATCAATACCAGCAATTAGCACAAATGCATTAAAAGAGGAAATATTTAAGCGGGAATCTACAAAAGGGGGATAAACTTCCCTCAATTCGAGAATTAGTCGCAACTTACGCAGTGAATAAGGATACAGTACAACGTGCCTTGCGTAGTTTAAAAGAAGAAAGTTTTATTTATGCGGTCGAAAAAAGTGGCTATTATGTATTAAAGAATTCAGAAGCAAAGCAATTGGAAGAATCCGAGGAAGACTATTCACAACTTCCGATTGAAGATCTTCGCATCTGCTTTAATCAATCACTTGCCAGCGCGCATGATTTAAAGCTAACCAGAAAAGAACAAGCTTCTGGGATGGATGAATTGATTCAGGCGTTAATGCCTATTTTAGAAGAGTATGGGGTGTATGCTGCAAAGGAACAACTAGTCATAACAACTGGGACGCAACAAGCGCTCTATATTTTATTGCAACTGATTCAAGGGAAAAAAGTATTGCTAGAGCAACCAACTTATGCACGAATGAATGAGTTGGTGAAACACTTGAACATTCCTTACGAAACGATTGAGCGGCAGGTGGATGGTGAGATTGATTTAAATCGCTTAGAAGAATTGTTTGCGAGTGGAGAGTTTTCGCTATTCTATACGATTTCCAGATTTCATAATCCTCTTGGTGGAAGTTACAGTGAGTCTACGAAAAAGAAGATTGTGGAACTAGCAAGCAAGTACTCAGTCTATATTATCGAAGACGACTATATGGCGGACTTTGTCGAAGGAAATGCGACGCCGCTTCATTATTATGATATGGATGGGACGAGTTATCTACGTTAAATCTTTCTCGTCAATTTTATTCTCAGCTTTGAAAATTGGGATTGTAGTATTGCCAAAAGAGTTAGTGGAGCCTTTTGCGATGCGAAAGCAATGGATGGACTATGATTCGAATGTGATGATGCAAAAGACATTTACGCTCTTTATTGAAAATGGAATGTTTGCGAAACATCGTAAAGCAATGGTAGAAGATTATAGTGAAAAAAGTAAGCGTGCTAAGAAGTGGCTTCTGACATCAGGTGTCGGTGAAGGAATCCTTCATGGGACGCAATGGGTGTTTAAGAAAACGCCGATGATGGATGGAAAACTACAAGCGATGAATTTAAAAGCTAAACCGCTTGATGAGTACTTTATCTCGAAAAATGCGCCATCATTGGAACGGTTGGATTTGGCTAAAATCCGCGAAATTTAGGTAAAAAGAAAGGTTAACAATTTATCTAAAAAATTTGCAAATCTTATACTTATTTGGTATAGTAACTACAACAATAATCAATCTCTATAAGGGAGTAACTGGCAACCGAGCGTTGCGATAATATCAACAGCAAGCGAATTCTCGCTGGTATTATCTTGAACAGTGAGACTTATGTTTATTATCAAAAGGATGATGGGCATAAGTCTCTCTTTTTATAGAAAAAGAAAAGGAGTGTATTTTGTTGGAACAACAAACAAAACCCGTATATTTACAGTCTGTAGAAGATGTATTTAAAGAAGTGCAATCAAGTCCTTCAGGTTTAAGCTCACAAGAAGCGGCATCAAGACTTGAAAAATACGGTGCAAACACGTTACAAGAAGGAAAGAAAAAATCACTATTAGAAAAATTCGTGGATCAATTTAAAGACTTCATGATTTTAGTACTTTTAGTGGCGGCAGTTGTGTCTATGTTTGCTCACCAAGGTGAACCTGACCCAACGGATGCGATTATCATTTTAGCGGTAGTGTTATTAAACGCTGTGCTAGGTGTCTTCCAAGAATCAAAAGCTGAAGAAGCTATCGAAGCGTTGAAGAAAATGGCTTCACCTGTAGCAAGTGTTTTACGTGATGGACATGTGGAACATGTTAAAGGGGAAGGTATCGTAGTCGGTGACGTCGTTATCCTTGAAGCTGGGGACGTCGTGCCAGCGGATATGCGTTTATTCGAAGTCAACACAGTAAAAATCGAAGAGTCTGCTTTAACAGGGGAATCTGTTCCGGTTGATAAAGACTTAGTGATTCCTACAGGAGACGAAGTGGGGAATTGGAGACCGTACAAATATGGCGTTCTCAAGTACAAACGTAACTTACGGCCGTGCTGTTGGTGTGGTTACAAGTACTGGTATGAATACAGAAGTTGGTAAAATTGCCAACATGTTAGCGAACACTGAAGAAGGTAAAACACCACTTCAAGAAAACCAAGATGCTCTTGGTAAATGGCTAACAATCATGATCTTAGTGATTGCCGTGATTATCTTTCGTGGTAGGGATGCTTAGAGGAAATGAATGGACTCATATGTTATTAACAGCGATTGCGATTGCCGTTGCTGCGATTCCAGAAGGGTTACCAGCGATTTCTACAATTATCCTTGCATTAGGAACTCAAAAAATGGCACAACGTAACGCGCTTGTTCGTAAAGTTGCCAGCCGTTGAAACATTAGGTGGAGTTGAAATTATCTGTTCAGATAAAACAGGTACATTAACACTTAACCAAATGACTGTTGAAAAAATGGTTTATGACAACGAAATTCATGATGCGTCAGAAGAAATTTCTAAAGACAACATCGCGCTTCGTGTAATGAACTTAGCTAAACGATACTAAGATTTCTCAAGACAACTCATTATTAGGAGACCCAACTGAAACAGCAATGGTTCAATACGGTCTTGATAAAAACTATGATGTACGTGAAGAGTTAGTAAACATTCCACGTATTGCGGAAGTTCCATTTGACTCAACTCGTAAATTAATGACAACGATTCATCAATTAGAAGACGGTAAATACTTTGGTTGCAACAAAAGGTGCTCCAGATATGTTATTAGACCGTGTGACTAAGATTGAAAAACATGGTGAGGTTTCTGCGTTTACTGAAGATGACCGCACAACATTGATGAAATTAAACAAAGAGATGGCTACTCAAGCGCTTCGTGTGTTAGCGATGGCATACAAAGTGATTGATACTCTTCCTGAAACAGTGGACACAGATTCAATCGAACATGATTTAATCTTTGCTGGTTTAGTAGGGATGATTGACCCAGAACGTAAGGAAGCAGCGGCTGCGATTAAAGTAGCTCAATCAGCTGGTATCCGTACAATCATGATTACTGGGGACCACCGTGATACAGCCCAAGCGATTGCAAAACGTTTAGGCATCCTTCGCCCAGATCAAGAAGACGGAGTATTAACTGGTGGCGAATTAAACGATATTTCTGATGAAGAATTAGAACGTACGGTTGACACTTACTCTGTATACGCTCGTGTATCTCCAGAGCATAAAGTTCGTATCGTAAAAGCTTGGCAAAAGAATGGTAAAGTTGTTTCGATGACAGGGGATGGAGTAAATGATGCTCCTTCGCTTAAACAAGCTGATATCGGTGTTGGTATGGGTATTACAGGTACTGAGGTTTCTAAAGGTGCTTCAGATATGGTACTTGCTGATGACAACTTCGAAACAATCGTCGTAGCCGTTGAAGAAGGACGTAAAGTATTCGCGAATATCCAAAAAGCTGTTCAATACTTACTATCTGCAAACTTCGGTGAAGTAATGACAATGTTCGTTGCGACAATGGCTGGTTGGTCAATTCTAGAACCAATCCATATCTTGTGGATCAACTTAGTAACAGACGTGTTCCCAGCGATTGCTTTAGGTCTTGAAGAAGCGGAAGCGGATATCATGAATCACCCACCACGCGGTAAGAGTTCGAACTTCTTATCAAACGGTGTGTTACCAAGTATCTTCTACCAAGGTTTCTTCGAAGGTGGAATTACATTATTTGTATTCTGGTATGCAACTCATATTGCTAATTGGGGGGAACCCAGTTGGTGAAACAATGGCGTTTGCAACATTAGGTTTAATCCAATTGTTCCACGCATTCAACGTGAAGTCAGTGTACAAATCACTTGGCACAGTTGGCGCGTTCAAGAACAAGTTGTTCAACTACGCAATCCTAGTATCAGCAGTAATGCTTTTAAGCGTAATGGTGATTCCAGGATTAACAACTGTATTTGATGTGGCGATTCTTACAGCTGAACAATGGTTGTTCGTAGTTGGGGCAGCATTCTCAATCGTTCCAATCGTAGAAATTGCAAAAGCAATTATGCGTGCAATGGGAATGGATAAAGACTAATTTAATAAGTTTAAACGAAGAAAGGTTCACCTCGCGTGAGCCTTTTTTTCGTATGTATTAATGAGAAGTAGGCAGTCAAGCTTTTATTCATCTGTGTATTTTGCTAAAATATTCTAAGTAGATTGGAGTGTGGGAATATGATCATTACAAAAATTGAGGCTCAGAAGAAAAAAGGCCGCTACAATATTTATTTGAATGATGCTTTTGCGTTCGGTGTCGACGAGGCAACGGTTGTAAAGTATGCCTTGTTCAAAGGGACAGAACTGACAAAAGAACAAATCGAAGAAATCCAACATGATGATTGTATTCAACAAGCCTATCAAAAAGGCACTGCACTTTCTGAACTTTAAGCTTCGTTCTACGAAGGAAGTTTATGAGAAATTAGAAAAATTAGAATTCGACGAAGACATTATTAATGAAGTGCTTGGAAAGCTACATGAACAGAACTTTATTAATGATACGTTTATGCAGAAAGCTATCTCAATCAGGCGAAGTTTGTGACGTTTAAAGGACCTAAGTCTGTCGTTTTCGATTTACAGAAGAAAGGCATTAGCGACAAGGTCATTCAAACCGTGCTTGAAGGGTACACGCTGAGAGAGCAACTTGAAAATGCGATTCAAATTGCGCAGTCGTATTTGAAAGGGCAAAAACGGGTCACACCAAAAGTGGCTAAGCAAAAAGTAAAAGTGTTTGTGATGCAAAAAGGGTATTCGAAGGAAATCGCAGAAGAGGTTGTTCCGTTTCTATCGTTTGAAGCGCAAAGCGAGATGGAAGCAGAATTAGCGGTGAAGGAGATTGCAACGATTTACCGACGCATCGCCAAAAAATATGAAGAGAATGAATCGGCGCTCTGGTATCAAATCAAAGGGAAGTTGTATCAAAAAGGATTTACTTCTAGTGTGATTGAACAGGCCATTGCGCAGTTTGAAATGGAGAAGGAAGAATGGATTTAGCCGATATTGGCGTAAAAATGTGGGACGAGGAGAAAATCAAGCGTTTCAGAAAAGCATTGCTTGATTGGTACGACAAAGAAAAACGAGATTTGCCTTGGAGAAGAACGAGTGATCCGTACGCTATTTGGGTGAGCGAGATTATGCTCCAGCAAACCAGAGTGGATACAGTGATTCCATATTACGAGCGTTTCTTAGCGACGTTTCCAACGGTAAAAGATTTGGCAGAGGCTCCAGAAGAAGTATTATTGAAATGCTGGGAAGGTCTAGGTTATTATTCTCGTGTTCGCAATATGCAAAAAGCAGCGGTTCAAGTGATGGAAGAGTTCGGTGGTGTATTTCCCAATACCTATGAAGGAATTCTTTCGTTAAAAGGAATCGGACCATATACTGCAGGCGCAATCGCAAGTATCGCTTTTGGATTGCCAGAGCCTGCCGTGGATGGCAACTTGATGCGTGTGATTAGCCGATTGTTTGAGGTGAATTTAGATATTGGGAATCCAAGCAATCGATGGGCCTTCCAAGAAATTGCAGAGATTTTAATTGACCCCAAACGTCCAGGGGACTTTAATCAGGCTCTGATGGATTTAGGTTCAGATATCGAATCTCCTGTAAATCCGCGTCCTGAAGAGAGTCCTGTGAAGGAATTTAGCGCAGCGTATCAAAATGGGACGATGCATATTTATCCGATTAAGAAACCGAAGAAGAAACCAACTCCGATGAAATGGAGAGCGTTTATTATTCAGGATGACAAGGGGCGCTTCTTGGTAGAAAAGAATACGCAAGCAGACCTGCTAAGTGGATTTTGGCATTTCCCATTAATTCGTGACTTCAGTACAGTGGGAGAATCGATTGATTTGTTTGAAGGAGTAGCCGAAGAAAATTCGACTTACGAAATTAACCAGAAACATCCCTCTTGAAGTTCAATTCGAGAGTTTGTACAAAATGAAGCTTCAACCGACTCGTATTTTACCGAAAACCGTAAAACATATTTTCAGTCACCAACGCTGGGATATTGAATTGCAATGTGCAACAGCTTCAGGAACGTTAGAACAGCATGCAACGCGTACGCTCCAATGGGTTACGAAAGAAGAAATGGCAGAGTTGCCACAGTCTAGAGTGCAAGGAAAGATGTGTGAGTTACTCGCTTCTCAAGAGCTTTTATAAGAATAGGCGCCGTAAATCTGATTTTTGTTCACAGAATGGTAGAAATATGCTATACTACTAGTGATTTGAAATAACTAAGAGTTTACTCTTAAATAGATATAGAAAGTTGGATATAGTGGTGCAGAATCCCAGAGAAGGAGAATTCATCACTGTCAAGAGTTATAAACATGATGGTAGTCTTCATCGCACTTGGCGCGACAGCATGATTTTGAAGACAAGCGATCAAGCAATTATCGCTTGTAACGATCATACTCTTGTGACTGAGTCCGACGGTAGAAGATGGTTGACGAGAGAGCCAGCGTTATTGTATTACCATAAACATTATTGGTTCAATATCGTAACGATGATTCGTCAAAAAGGAATTTCTTACTATTGTAATTTGGCTTCACCTTATGTATTAGATGCAGAAGCGTTGAAGTATATTGATTACGACTTAGATATTAAGATTTTCCCAGATGGCGAAAAGAGATTGCTAGATGTCGATGAATATGAATTGCATCGTCGTCAAATGCACTATTCAAAAGAGATTGATCAAATCTTAAAGGCAAACGTTGAGATTCTTGTGGATTGGATCAATAACAAAAAAGGGCCGTTCTCGCCTGAATATGTCGATTTATGGTATGAAAGATATATTCAATTAACCTATCGTAAATCATAACTCATGATAGCTGAGTTGAAAGAGCAAGTAGCTAAGGCTGCTTGCTTTTTTGTTTTGCGGAAAAATTAAAAAATCTTCTATGATTGTACAGAAGCTTTTGGTAGAATAGAGCTAGAACTAAGGAGGGATTCCCATGTCAAAAATCAATGAGTTACAATTAAGTTCAGATATTCGAGGCATTGCTATAGCGACAGAAGAATTTGATGCGACGCTAACGGTAGAAGAAAGCCGTTTGATTGCGAGTGCTTTTGTGAAATGGCTACAGAAACGTTACCCATCTAAAGCGGTGATGGAATTAGTTGTTGGAATTGGTCGTGATAGCCGCATTAGTGGTCCGGACTTAACAAGAGAATTTATTCAGGTGTTATCGGCTTTTGGCGTTCGTGTAATTGATTTTGAAATGGCAACAACTCCAAGTATGTTTATGGCAACGCAGTTTGAAGAGTTTAACTGCGATGCAACCGTGATGTTCACAGCCAGTCATTTACCTTTCTACTATAATGGTTTGAAATTCTTCACGCGTGAAGGTGGATTAGAATCGAGTGATATTCGTGACATCATTGCTTTAGTAGACGAGAAAGAAGAACTCCCACAAGAACCTGTTTCTACTATAGAAGTGAAAAAAAGTATTTTTGAACGATACAGCAATCACTTAGTAGACTTGATTCGCAAAGGTAGTGGAAGCGAGAAAGAAACCGCTCGAAGGTCTTCATATTATTGTAGATGCTGGAAACGGTGCTGGTGGTTTTTACGCTGAAAAGGTTCTTGAAGTATTAGGCGCTAACACTCAAGGTTCACAGTTCCTAGATCCTGATGGAACATTCCCAAATCATATTCCGAATCCAGACAATAAAGAAGCGATGGAAAGTATTAAGAATCAAGTTCTTGCGGTCGGTGCGGATTATGGTGTGATTTTTGATACCGATGTGGATAGAGCTGCAGTCGTAACTGGTGACGGGGAGTTGCTGAATAGAAATAATTTAATTGCTGTTCTTAGCGTGATTGCAATTAGTGAGCATCCAGGAACAACGATTGTGACGAACTCGCCAACAACTGAACACTTGAAGAGGTTTATTACAGAACTAGGTGGGCATCAATATCGTTATATTTCTGGATATCGTAATGTCATCAATAAAGCGATCGAGTTAAACGAAGCTGGAACGGATTGTCAATTAGCCATTGAGACGAGTGGTCATGCAGCGTTTAAAGAAAATTACTTCCTTGACGATGGGGCATATGTTGTTGCCAAGATTTTAATGCTACTTCCAAGATTAATTGAACGAGGAGAAACATTGGATCATTTAATCCAGAAATTAGTACAACCAAAAGAAGTCGTAGAAGTTCGCTTTAAGATTGAAACAGAGGATTTCAAAGCATATGGCTATGAAGTGATTAAAGAATTTCCACAATGGATCCCACAAGACTGGGTTGTGAACCCGGAAAACGAAGAGGGAGTTCGTATCGATTTCAAAGGTGAGTACGGAGATGGATGGTTGTTGCTACGCATGAGCTTACATGAACCGTTACTCGTTCTACAGATTGAAAATGATTTGGTAGGGTATCAAACAAAAATTCTTGAGACGATTCATCAAATTATGAATCGCTATCCAAAAATCAATCAAAATAAGCTCGAAGCTTTACTAAAATAAAGGTCTAAAAAAGATACAGTTTGCAGATTCTGTGAACTGTATTATTTTTTTTAGAATTCTACATCTTTTCAGTTGCAAACCTTCTTTGGTTGTGATAAATTAATATCACTGTTGAGCGAACGTTCGCTTATAAAACAGTTTCAAAAAAACTTTGAAAAAGTTACATGAAATCTGTTGACAGTAAAAATGTCCTATGATAGGATATAGAAGTTGTTGCAAAAACAACGATTGACCTTTGAAAACTGAACAAAGAAGACGAACCAAATGTGTAGGGACTTCATCTCAGTGATGAAGAAACAACAATTTCTTATCTCTTAAAGAGATACAATAAGTCAGTAATTAAAATGAGCTTTTCAAAGCTCATGAAAATTCAAATTTTTCATGAGAGTTTGATCCTGGCTCAGGACGAACGCTGGCGGCGTGCCTAATACATGCAAGTCGAACGAGAGCGACCGGTGCTTGCACTGGTCAATCTAGTGGCGAACGGGTGAGTAACACGTGGGTAACCTGCCCATCAGAGGGGGATAACATTCGGAAACGGATGCTAAAACCGCATAGGTCTTCGAACCGCATGGTTTGAAGAGGAAAAGAGGCGCAAGCTTCTGCTGATGGATGGACCCGCGGTGCATTAGCTAGTTGGTGAGGTAACGGCTCACCAAGGCCGTGATGCATAGCCGACCTGAGAGGGTGATCGGCCACATTGGGACTGAGACACGGCCCAAAACTCCTACGGGAGGCAGCAGTAGGGAATCTTCCGCAATGGACGCAAGTCTGACGGAGCAACGCCGCGTGAGTGAAGAAGGTTTTTCGGATCGTAAAACTCTGTTGTTAGAGAAGAACAAGTGCTAGAGTAACTGTTAGCGCCTTGACGGTATCTAACCAGAAAGCCACGGCTAACTACGTGCCAGCAGCCGCGGTAATACGTAGGTGGCAAGCGTTGTCCGGATTTATTGGGCGTAAAGCGAGCGCAGGCGGTTCCTTAAGTCTGATGTGAAAGCCCCCGGCTCAACCGGGGAGGGTCATTGGAAACTGGGGAACTTGAGTGCAGAAGAGGAGAGTGGAATTCCATGTGTAGCGGTGAAATGCGTAGATATATGGAGGAACACCAGTGGCGAAGGCGACTCTCTGGTCTGTAACTGACGCTGAGGCTCGAAAGCGTGGGTAGCAAACAGGATTAGATACCCTGGTAGTCCACGCCGTAAACGATGAGTGCTAAGTGTTGGAGGGTTTCCGCCCTTCAGTGCTGCAGTTAACGCATTAAGCACTCCGCCTGGGGAGTACGACCGCAAGGTTGAAACTCAAAAGGAATTGACGGGGACCCGCACAAGCGGTGGAGCATGTGGTTTAATTCGAAGCAACGCGAAGAACCTTACCAAGTCTTGACATCCTTTGACCACTCTAGAGATAGAGTTTTCCCTTCGGGGACAAAGTGACAGGTGGTGCATGGTTGTCGTCAGCTCGTGTCGTGAGATGTTGGGTTAAGTCCCGCAACGAGCGCAACCCTTATTACTAGTTGCCAGCATTGAGTTGGGCACTCTAGTGAGACTGCCGGTGACAAACCGGAGGAAGGTGGGGATGACGTCAAATCATCATGCCCCTTATGACTTGGGCTACACACGTGCTACAATGGATGGTACAACGAGCAGCGAACTCGCGAGGGTAAGCGAATCTCTTAAAGCCATTCTCAGTTCGGATTGTAGGCTGCAACTCGCCTACATGAAGCCGGAATCGCTAGTAATCGCGGATCAGCACGCCGCGGTGAATACGTTCCCGGGTCTTGTACACACCGCCCGTCACACCACGAGAGTTTGTAACACCCAAAGTCGGTGAGGTAACCTTTTGGAGCCAGCCGCCTAAGGTGGGATAGATGATTGGGGTGAAGTCGTAACAAGGTAGCCGTATCGGAAGGTGCGGCTGGATCACCTCCTTTCTAAGGATAAACCAGAATGTCGAAAGATGTTCTAGGTAATACGGAACCCTACAGGGTTTAGACTTCTTTGTTTAGTTTTGAGAGGTTCATCTCTCAATTTTGTTCTTTGAAAACTGAATACTATATCACAACAAATAACCAATTAATTTACCGAGAGTTAGAGTAACATCTAACGAAAAGAGTTTTTTAACAAAACGCAACGCTATGCGACATTTAACCAACGGTTAAGTGAATAAGGGCGCACGGTGGATGCCTTGGTACTAGGAGCCGAAGAAGGACGGAACTAACACCGATATGCTTTGGGGAGCTGTAAGTAAGCTAAGATCCAAAGATTTCCGAATGGGGGAACCCAACACCTTTCATAGGGTGTTACCAATGAGTGAATACATAGCTCATTAGGAGGTACACGCAGGGAACTGAAACATCTCATTACCTGCAGGAAGAGAAAGAAAAATCGATTCCCTGAGTAGCGGCGAGCGAAACGGGAGGAGCCCAAACCAACGAGCTTGCTTGTTGGGGTTGTAGGACTAGAACGTGAGAAGAAATCAAGATAGCAGAAGTGGTCTGGAAAGGCCCATCAAAGAAGGTGACAATCCTGTACGCGACATCTTTGATGAACTCTACTAGCATCCTGAGTACGGCGGGACACGAGGAATCCCGTCGGAATCCGCCAGGACCATCTGGCAAGGCTAAATACTACCTAGTGACCGATAGTGAACCAGTACCGTGAGGGAAAGGTGAAAAGAACCCCGGGAGGGGAGTGAAAGAGTACCTGAAACCGTGTGCTTACAAGTAGTCAGAGCCCGTTAATGGGTGATGGCGTGCCTTTTGTAGAATGAACCGGCGAGTTACGTTTACATGCGAGGTTAAGATGAAGAGTCGGAGCCGTAGCGAAAGCGAGTCTGAATAGGGCGCATGTAGTATGTGGACGTAGACCCGAAACCAAGTGATCTACCCATGTCCAGGTTGAAGGTGCGGTAAAACGCACTGGAGGACCGAACCAGGGCACGTTGAAAAGTGCTTGGATGAGGTGTGGGTAGCGGAGAAATTCCAATCGAACTTGGAGATAGCTGGTTCTCTCCGAAATAGCTTTAGGGCTAGCCTCGGAATCAAGAATCGTGGAGGTAGAGCACTGTTTGGACTAGGGGCCCATCTCGGGTTACCGAATTCAGATAAACTCCGAATGCCATGTATTTATATCCGGGAGTCAGACTGCGAGTGATAAGATCCGTAGTCGAAAGGGAAACAGCCCAGACCACCAGCTAAGGTCCCAAAAATATCTGTTAAGTGGAAAAAGGATGTGGGGTTGCACAGACAACTAGGATGTTGGCTTAGAAGCAGCCATCATTCAAAGAGTGCGTAATAGCTCACTAGTCGAGTGACCCTGCGCCGAAAAATGTAACGGGGCTAAACAGATTACCGAAGCTGTGGATTGGACCATTAGGTCCAGTGGTAGGAGAGCGTTCTAAGGGCGGTGAAGCATGACCGTAAGGACATGTGGAGCGCTTAGAAGTGAGAATGCCGGTATGAGTAGCGAAAGACGGGTGAGAATCCCGTCCACCGAATAACTAAGGTTTCCTGGGGAAGGCTCGTCCTCCCAGGGTTAGTCGGGACCTAAGGCGAGGCCGATAGGCGTAGTCGATGGACAACAGGTTGATATTCCTGTACTTCTATAAATCGTTTGAGCAATGGAGGGACGCAGGAGGCTAAGAAAAGCGTACGACTGGAAGTGTACGCCCAAGCAGTGAGTCGGCTGATGAGTCAAATGCTTATCACGGATGCGACAAGCTGTGACGGGGAGGAAGTTTAGTACCGAAGTTTCTGATGTCACACTGCCGAGAAAAAGCTTCTAGCAAGATTTATAGGACCCGTACCGCAAACCGACACAGGTAGTTGAGGAGAGAATCCTAAGGTGAGCGAGCGAACTCTCGTTAAGGAACTCGGCAAAATGACCCCGTAACTTCGGGAGAAGGGGTGCTGGTAGCAATACCAGCCGCAGTGAATAGGCCCAGGCGACTGTTTATCAAAAACACAGGTCTCTGCAAAAATCGAAAGATGACGTATAGGGGCTGACGCCTGCCCGGTGCTGGAAGGTTAAGAGGAGAGGTTAGCCGCAAGGCGAAGCTTTGAATTGAAGCCCCAGTAAACGGCGGCCGTAACTATAACGGTCCTAAGGTAGCGAAATTCCTTGTCGGGTAAGTTCCGACCCGCACGAAAGGCGTAACGATCTGGGCACTGTCTCAACGAGAGACTCGGTGAAATTATAGTACCTGTGAAGATGCAGGTTACCCGCGACAGGACGGAAAGACCCCATGGAGCTTTACTGTAGTTTGATATTGAGTGTTTGTGTCACATGTACAGGATAGGTAGGAGCTGAAGAATCCGGGACGCCAGTTTCGGAGGAGGCAACGGTGGGATACTACCCTTGTGACATGACCACTCTAACCCGCACCCCTCACCGGGGTGGGAGACAGTGTCAGACGGGCAGTTTGACTGGGGCGGTCGCCTCCTAAAAGTGTAACGGAGGCGCCCAAAGGTTCCCTCAGAATGGTTGGAAATCATTCGTAGAGTGTAAAGGCAGAAGGGAGCTTGACTGCGAGACCCAACAAGTCGAGCAGGGACGAAAAGTCGGGCTTAGTGATCCGGTGGTTCCGTATGGAAGGGCCATCGCTCAACGGATAAAAAGCTACCCTGGGGATAACAGGCTTATCTCCCCAAGAGTTCACATCGACGGGGAGGTTTGGCACCTCGATGTCGGCTCATCGCATCCTGGGGCTGAAGTCGGTCCCAAGGGTTGGGCTGTTCGCCCATTAAAGCGGTACGCGAGCTGGGTTCAGAACGTCGTGAGACAGTTCGGTCCCTATCCGTCGCGGGCGTTGGAAATTTGAGAGGAGCTGTCCTTAGTACGAGAGGACCGGGATGGACACACCGCTGGTGTACCAGTTGTTCTGCCAAGAGCATCGCTGGGTAGCTATGTGTGGACGGGATAAACGCTGAAAGCATCTAAGCGTGAAGCCCCCCTCGAGATGAGATTTCCCATCATTTTAAATGAGTAAGACCCCTGAGAGACGATCAGGTAGATAGGCTAGAAGTGGAAGTGCCGCGAGGCATGGAGCGGACTAGTACTAATCGGTCGAGGACTTAACCACGAGTTGTATAGCTGGTAGATTGATGGAGTTGGATATAGATTCAGTTTTGAAAGAACGAAAGTTTTTTCAGAAAGATAAAGTGTGGTGACGATGGCAAGAAGGATACACCTGTTCCCATCTCGAACACAGAAGTTAAGCTTCTTAGCGCCGATAGTAGTTGGGGGTTTCTCCCTGCGAGGGTAGGACGTTGCCACGCTTTATATATAATGGAGGTTTAGCTCAGCTGGGAGAGCATCTGCCTTACAAGCAGAGGGTCAGCGGTTCGATCCCGTTAACCTCCATTGATGAGTGATTAGCTCAGTTGGTAGAGCATCTGACTTTTAATCAGAGGGTCACAGGTTCGAGCCCTGTATCACTCATTCTCATAGTAGAAATTGCGGGTGTGGCGGAATTGGCAGACGCACTAGATTTAGGATCTAGCGCCGCGAGGCGTGGGGGTTCGAGTCCCTTCACCCGCACTTAGCCGGCTTAGCTCAGTTGGTAGAGCATCTGATTTGTAATCAGAGGGTCGAGGGTTCAAGTCCTTTAGCCGGCATTAAAACCAAATTTGCGGAAGTAGTTCAGTGGTAGAACACCACCTTGCCAAGGTGGGGGTCGCGGGTTCGAACCCCGTCTTCCGCTTTGCCAATGTAAAACCATGGCCCATGCCGGGGTGGCGGAATTGGCAGACGCACAGGACTTAAATCCTGCGGTCAGTGATGACCGTGCCGGTTCGACCCCGGCCCTCGGCATTTAACTTAATATAAATTGCACCCATAGCTCAATTGGATAGAGTACTTGACTACGAATCAAGCGGTTACAGGTTCGACTCCTGTTGGGTGCATATTCGGGAATTAGCTCAGCTTGGTAGAGCACTTGGTTTGGGACCAAGGGGTCGTAGGTTCGAATCCTGTATTCCCGATTTCCTTATGGGGGCTTAGCTCAGCTGGGAGAGCGCCTGCTTTGCACGCAGGAGGTCAGCGGTTCGATCCCGCTAGTCTCCATTTAACTTAATATTATTATGGCGGTGTAGCTCAGCTGGCTAGAGCGTCCGGTTCATACCCGGGAGGTCGGGGGTTCGATCCCCTTCGCCGCTATTTTCTTTAGAGCTTGGACCTTTAGCTCAGGTGGTTAGAGCAGACGGCTCATAACCGTCCGGTCGTAGGTTCGACTCCTACAAGGTCCATAGGTTATATCTTGGAGGATTACCCAAGTCCGGCTGAAGGGAACGGTCTTGAAAACCGTCAGGCGTGTAAAAGCGTGCAAGGGTTCGAATCCCTTATCCTCCTTAACATTATCGCGGGGTGGAGCAGTTGGCAGCTCGTCGGGCTCATAACCCGAAGGTCGTAGGTTCGAGTCCTACCTCCGCAATTAGGTTCCGTGGTGTAGGGGTTAACATGCCTGCCTGTCACGCAGGAGATCGCGGGTTCGATTCCCGTCGGGACCGTATCTCTAAATTACTCGGCTCGGTAGCTCAGTTGGTAGAGCACTTGATTGAAGCTCAAGGTGTCGGCAGTTCGATTCTGTCCCGAGCCATTCTAAATAATGCGGGTGTAGTTTAGTGGTAAAACTACAGCCTTCCAAGCTGTTGTCGCGAGTTCGATTCTCGTCACCCGCTTTAGTATTTAGGGCCTATAGCTCAGCTGGTTAGAGCGCACGCCTGATAAGCGTGAGGTCGATGGTTCGAGTCCATTTAGGCCCATTAATAACATTGTTATTATCAGAGAAATAATAAACTTGGATGATGGGGAAGTACTCAAGAGGCTGAAGAGGCGCCCCTGCTAAGGGTGTAGGTCGGGAAACCGGCGCGAGGGTTCAAATCCCTCCTTCTCCGTTTTATTATTTTCATATCCTGGCCCGTTGGTCAAGCGGTTAAGACACCGCCCTTTCACGGCGGTAACACGGGTTCGAGTCCCGTACGGGTCATATTTGGAGGTTTAGCTCAGCTGGGAGAGCATCTGCCTTACAAGCAGAGGGTCAGCGGTTCGATCCCGTTAACCTCCATCTCATAGTGGTTCCGTGGTGTAGGGGTTAACATGCCTGCCTGTCACGCAGGAGATCGCGGGTTCGATTCCCGTCGGGACCGCTCTTTATAAAATGCGGGTGTAGTTTAGTGGTAAAACTACAGCCTTCCAAGCTGTTGTCGCGAGTTCGATTCTCGTCACCCGCTTTAATATTATCCTGGCCCGTTGGTCAAGCGGTTAAGACACCGCCCTTTCACGGCGGTAACACGGGTTCGAGTCCCGTACGGGTCATCCTTAAGTCTACATTATGTAGGCTTTTTTTATTGCTGAAAATAAAGTGTAAAACAAAGAAAAACTCTTCTTATCATCGTAGATAAGAAGAGTTTTTTCGTAAAAATAATGGAGCCGAGGGGAGTCGAACCCCTGTCCAAGTATATCGACACAATCAAATCTACATTCATAGTTTATCTATTTAAGTTTCGCTACCGATTAGCTGATAAACAAGCATCATCTTAAGCTAGTCTGATAATCTCTTATTCACTTAGACAGACGGAAAAGTGAATCGTATCCCACTGGTTATAGGACCTGGACCCGAGCACATGGGCGATGCCGGACAGATCTTAGCTAGCAGTTATTAAGCTGCGAAAGCTAAAGTGTTTGTTTGTTGTTTGTCAGTTATATTTAACTGTAACGTTTTTACGTAGCCGTAACCTACGGAATGCATTGAAAGCTCAACCTATACCTGTCGAATCCGTAACGACCCCGTATAAAGAAAAGCCTAGACTTACGCCTAGACTCTCATTTGTAACAAAGTTCAGTTATACTTGCAAACCTTTATTAATCGTGCATCTTTTGTAGGAAGCATCTCATATGGTTCTTCTTTGGCTTCTTTACGAAGTACAAAGTGGTTTGTTTGGTTGAGTGCTTTTAAGTGGAATTTACCATCTGAATATTCAACGATATTGAGAGATGCATTTCCGATTAGTTCTGACAGTTGGAAGTCAGGAATCAATTCATGAAGCATATTTCGAATTGTAATTCCATGGCTCACGATAAGAATATTTTGATTTTGGTCACGGTGCTTATTGATTACTTTTAGTAAGCCTTGTTCTACACGTAACCAGAAACTCCATAAAGTTTTCACCAAGATGGTCTGGATCTAATTCTTTCAATCCGTTTAATTCTTCTTGGATATTACGTCCACCTAAGTCGTCAAAATTGCGATGTAATTTCTTATAGAGTTCACCCCAAAGTTCACCTGCATCTTTTCCTTCTAAGCTTCCGAAGAATACTTCGCGGAATTCAGGCATCATTTCAATCGTGAGGTTTTCACGGTTTGGATGATTTCTAAGGAAGAGTTGAGCAGTTTCGACTAGTTCTTCTTAAGTCGCTTGTATAGACAGCGTCAAAATGAATGTCTTTCATTCCCAAACCAGAACGAATAGCATCTAGGCGTCCTTCTTTTGTTAGAGGAGTATCTGACCATCCTTGCATACGATTGTAGCGGTTAAAGATGGTTTCTCCATGTCTCATGAAATACAATGTTACACCTTTTTTCGTCATAAAATGACCTCCGTTCTTGTTCTTATATCTATTGTAAACCGTTTCTTATAAAAATGCTATTTTAAAATGAAGCTTGCCCAAGAAAATATCCGAACGCTACACATGCAAGTCCGCCAACTAAACTAATGGCCATATATAAAAGAGCGAGTGGAGTATCTCCATTTTGAATTAATTGAAGAGACTCTAAGCTAAAAGTGGAGAAGGTCGTAAAGCCACCACAAACACCGGTTATAAGGAGTAGTTGATCGCCTTCAAACCAATGGGATTGCTGAAATTTAGCACTCAGAAAGCCAATGACTAGCGATCCTAATAAGTTGATGAAATAGTGTTTTTAATGGGAAGAGCATGCTGCAGAGGAAGCTGTGATAATAAATACCGTAAGATAGCTCCAATAGCACCGCCAATTCCGACATAGAGTAGTGACATAGTATCCTTCTTTCTTAATTGAATAGTTTCTATTATACCCGAAATTGGGCAAAAAGAAAAAAAGCTGGAATAAATCCAGCTTTATAATTATTTGAAGAATAAGCTTCCGAGAACGATAATCCCAAGAACGATACGGTACCAACCGAATGCTTGGAAGTCGTGGTGTTTGATGTATTTCAATAAGAATTTGATTACGAATAGAGATACAACAAATGAAACGACAGAACCGACTAATAAAATCACGAATTCAGCTAATGAGTAGTGGAATCCGAATTTCAATAATTTTAATCCGCTCGCACCGAACATGATTGGAATCCCCATGAAGAATGAGAATTCAGTTGCGATTGAACGGCTTGTTCCGACTAATAAACCTCCAAGGATTGTTGAACCTGAACGGCTAGTACCAGGAACAAGTGCTAAACATTGGAAAAGACCAATTTTAATAGCTGTCATGAAGTCTAATTCTTTGAAGTCATTAATTTTTGGTTCCACATTTTTATGTGCACGTTCGATGTAGATGAACGCAATCCCGTAAACGATTAGGGCTAATGCAATAACGATTGGTTTGTTGAAGTAGTCATCCATAAAGTCATCAAGAATGAACCCAAGAATCACAGCAGGGATACATCCAATAATTACCTTTTTCCAAAGACTAATTGTTTCGATAAACTCTTTACGGTTTTTACTTTTAGCAAATGGGTTTAATTTGTTGAAATACACTAGGACAACCGCCATGATGGCACCAAGTTGAATTACAACGTTGAACATTTCTTGGAATTTAGCAGATACGTCTAATTGAATAATTTCGTTCACTAAAATTAAGTGACCTGTACTACTAATTGGTAGCCATTCAGTAACGCCTTCGATAATTCCTAAAATAATAGTTTTAATAATCTCGATAAGATTAAGCATTTTTCCACTCCTTTATAAAGTCTGCTAACAACGATTATACTGCTTTCTGGCAAGGATTACCACAATAAACAAGAAAGTCTCTTCAAAAAAATAAGAAGAGACTGTAAATTAAATTCTATTGAGGAACGACACAAACAACTTCTGGTGCGTAGAAATCCTTTTGAAGGAGTGTGAGTTGACCAGTTTGTAAGTCGCGTTTGAATAGCGTTAAGTTATCTGATTCTTGGTGACCGACAACGATATAAGCTTCATCGTTACTTAGATGGAAATCACGAGGAACCGAACCATAGCTATCAACAGTTTGAACGAGTGTGAGTAATCCGCTTTTTGCATCTACTGAGAATGTGTATAACGCGTCGAAATCCACGGTTTGAAGCGTAGAGGAATCGTCCATCGCTAGTGATATGAATAGCGCCTCCCCAAGCTTTTTGATCTTCAGTTGTTAATGCAATCTTTTCTAAGTTTGTAAAAGTTCCGTTCTCTTTATTGTAAGAGAGGACTTCTACAGTTGCATCGAGTTCGCAAATCAGATAAGCGATTGGAAGTGTTGGGTGAAAGGCTAAGTGACGAGGACCGCTTCCGGCTTTCGTTTTATATTGGGTCACTTCTTCTAATCCTTCTTCTGTACGTTTGTAAGTAAACACCGTATCAATTCCGAGGTCACAAACGACAATCCATTTTTCGTCTGGTGTGTAATCGGTATAGTGAACATGTGGAGAAGCTTGGTTTGCGGGAACGCTAGATCCTGTATGGACTTTCTTATCGATTGAAGTAAATGATTTTGCCTCTTTATCGTAGTGATATAATTCCACGAAACCACCGTGATAATTGGCTGTTAGCACATCTCCTGTTTTTTCGTTATAACGAATATAACAAGGGACGGCTTGTTGATCATCGTAGCTTGCTAATGGTTCTACTGGAGAAGTTTTTGCATTATTTGCTGAAATTCCGCAAAGTTCGTCTCCTTTTCCAACAGCGAATAATAATTGGTTGTTCTTTGAGTAAGAAAGATACGTTGGATTATCGATAGTTGCTTCTAATGTAAGAGATTCTAGTAGTTCAGTTTCTTTGTTAAGAGTGACAGAGTAGACTCCTTTACTATCGCGTTTTGTATAGGTTCCTAAATAAAATTTTTCATTCATACGATTCCCTCCGAATCACAATATAAAATAATTATACAATTTTTTGTAAAATCTAATCAAATGTTAATCATAGAGGACAAAAATATGATACACTAGAGGAAAATGTGATAAGGAGGAATTTTATGAATAATAAACCTGAAAATCAAGGGAGAACTTGGTTTTGGAAATGGTTTTTAGATAATCAATTAGTGACAGGATTGCTTATTTTATTGTTGCTCCTTGTTAACTTAATTTTATTCTCTCAAACATCGTACTTATTTGAATCCAATTAAAGGATTTATCTCTGCTATTGGGGTACCAGTTGCTTGTGGTGCGGTGATTTACTATTTAGTAAAACCAATCTATGATTTTCTAGTGAACAAAAAGGTACCAAAGGGAATTGCAATTCTAGCAGTAATGTTAGGTGTTGTGTTTATATTCGTCATGATTGTGACAAGTTTAGTCCCAATTATTCAAAAGCAATTATTAGATTTAGTTTCGCAATTGCCTTACTACTATCAAATTATTAGTGATCAAGTTGAAAAGTTCATGCAATCAAGTTGGTTTACAGCGTTGCAAGAGCAATTTAACACGATTAATATGGATTTCATCCAATCGATTACAGAACGTCTCAATGGGGTGTTAAATCTTACTTTTAGTGGAATCGGTAGTGTAGTCGGAATTGTTGGTGATATTGTGATTACGCTAATGACAATGCCAGTAATTCTTTATTATCTATTGAAAGATGGAAATAAAGTCATTCCTTCGATTACACGTTTATTCCCGACACGCTCTCAACATAAAATTAGCGTGATGTTACATGAAATGAACCAACAAGTCAGCTCATATATTCGTGGCCAAATCTTAGTTGCGATTTTTGTTGGGATTACTTATACGATTGGATATTCGATTATTGGATTACCATATGGGGTAACGATTGGGATGATTGCAGGAGTATTAACAATTATTCCATATATCGGGTCAATTATCGGATTAGTTCCAGCGTTTATTATTGCATTTGTTACAAATCCATCGCTAGCGCTTCAAGTGTTTTTAGTGTATGTCATTGAACAATTGATTGAAAGTCGTTTACTTCAACCATTAATCCTCGGTTCATCACTCAAGATGCATCCAGTAACGATTTTAGTGATCTTACTAGCTGCTGGTAAAATGTTTGGGCTAACAGGATTGTTAATTGCAGTCCCTGTTTATGCAGTGGTTAAAGTATTTGTAACTCACTTCTTTGCATGGTATAAAGACTATTCTGGTTTGTATTACACTCCCTGAAGAGGAAGTTGAAGAGACCATCGAAGTTGTTATAACAGAAGAAAATTAAACCGAATCTCTCTTACGAAACGTAATGTTTAGTAAGGGAGGTTTTTTTATGCTTTTTGCGATTGGTGTTCTTGGAGCAGTGATTGGTAGTTTTGTGAATGTAGTCAGTGTGAGAGAAGCGAAAAGGGGAAGATTTTGTTCACGGAAGATCCTATTGTCCCTCATTGTCAACATTCACTACATACATTGGATTTACTACCGATTCTTTCTTATCTCTTTTTACGTGGAAAGTGTCGCTATTGTAAACAGTCGATTTCTATACGCTACTTCTTAGTAGAAATGATATTTCCATTCTATTCTGTCTAGTGGCTTATTTCAAACACCCCACGGAAATAGTTGGGTACTTTTTATGCACGATTTGTATGCTAATAGCATTGATGGATGTGGATTCGTATGAAATAGATTTGCGCTTGTTATTAGTTCTAACAATGGTTGGTTTTTCTATCAGAATAGATGCAGTAGAGGGCGCAATATTATCCATGGTTGCTGGTCTCATTTTATACATCACGGTTTATGGAGTTGGCAAATGGATTTGGCAAGAGGAAGTTTTCGGCATGGGAGATGTTTATTTTTTAGCAGCTTTAGGCCCTTATTTTTCACCAAGTCAAATTCTCTTTGTAGGACTCTTTTCCTTTGTCATTGGCGGAGGAGTGGTGATTGGTTGGATGATTCTATCAAAAAGAAATCAGTTGTATGAAAAAATTCCTTTTGCTCCCTTTATTAGTATTAGTGCTCTATTGACTTATTTATTCTCTATTCAATGGTTTTAACTTCATTTTAAGGAATCGAGATATGATAAATACAATCTATGATGGAGCTACAAACAGGATAAAAGGAAGACAGATTTCTGTTTATCCTAATGCTGAATAGAAAAAATAACCCGTGTAACATTTTTGTTACACGGGTCTTTTCGTTTATGCATTTTTTGAACGTTGACGCTCGGCTGCCGTTTCAATGATACGATCAGCTAAATGTTGGTTTCTCACTAAGATAGGGCCATGGAAGTATGAGCAGAATACATTTATAATGACATCCTTCGACATGATCTTCTTCGTTATTTCCGTAGCCTTTTACAACTTTACCAAGTGGTTTCATGTTTTTACCAAGGTATGTTCTACCGATATGGTTTTCGTATCCTAAATACGTTTCACCAAATTCTTCATTGACGATTTCAACATCACCGATTAAACGATTTGGGAATTGTCCGTTTGTACATACGTCAATGGCGCTAATACCGTTAAGACGTTCGCCGCTTGCATTCACGTAGTAGCGACCAAGTAATTGGAAGCCTCCACAAATCGCAACGACAACACCATTATCTTCGATATATTGGATAAGGGCATCTTTTTTATTTTGAAGGTCTTTTGCAACGACTGTTTGTTCGTAGTCTTGACCACCGCCAAACATTACGATGTCAAAGTCTTCTGGGTTAAAATCTTCTTCTAAACTAATTAAAGTTGTTTCTACTTCGTACCCTAATTTTTTCGCACGGTGTTGCAACATGAGTAAGTTTCCATTATCACCATACGTATTCATTAAGTTTCCATATAAATGACAGATTCTTAATTTCATCCGTTCATCCCTTCCTTGAGGTATCCTTCTTTAGCAAGTCTTTACGTAAGTCGAGTAGAGCAGTATAAGTTGCAAGTACATTGACTTTATTTGTTGGAGCTTTGCGAATCCAATCGATTAATTCCGCATTTGTTTTAAAGACTTTGATATTTTCAAAACCGGCAACTTCCATACGGACACCGAGGTCTTCAACACGGATACCACTGATGGCTGTGTCGACAGCGTTCAAGGCATGTAGTCCTTCGAAATCGCCATCCCAAATCCAGCTCACGTCTTGACCATCCGCAGGGTTATCGTTTAAGAGGACACCTAAACTAAATGGTTCTTTTTCATAACTTAAGAGTTGAACGATTTGGTTAAATCCAACTGGGTTTTTGATTAAGTTTAACATCACGTCTTTATCTTCAACGGTGAATGTTTCTTGACGACCAAATACGCGTTGAGCTTTAGAGAAACCTTCTTGGATTTCTTCAGTAGAAAGGCCAAAGAATTTTGCTGCAGAGTAGGCTGCTAACGCATTGTAAATATTGTAAAGTCCAGCAATTGGAATTGAGAATGTTGTACCGTCAATATCAAATGAAGAACCTGTTAAAGATAATTCATTTAATGCAGTGACTGCATAATTCAATTCAGGACGTTTGAAGTCGCATTTTGGACAATAGTATTTACCAAGGTTGCTATAAGTAATGCTCTTATAATGCAAGATTGATTGGCAATGTGGGCAAAGAACACCGTCAGTATTGTAGTGCGCCATCATTTCGCTATCTTCAGCATTGTTGAATCCGAAATACTCACGTGGATTTGGAGTATCAACGCTATTAAAAATAGGAGCATCACCATTTGCTAAAATTGTAGCACTTGGTGCAAAAGCAGCACCTTCCAGCATTAATTGGTATGTTGTATAAATTTCACCAAAACGATCCATTTGGTCACGGAAAATATTCGTGAATACAAAATAGTTTTGGTTCGATATATGGAGTAATGTGACGAATCGTTGCTTCATCCACTTCAAGAACGGCGATATTCTTTTCGCCAGCTTTTGGTGAGTGATTTAAAAACGTCGAAACAATCCCTTGAGTTAAGTTAGCTCCAGTAGGGTTTGTTAAAATATTTGGATATTTTTGTTTTAATAATTGAACGATGAGGGAAGTCGTTAAAGTTTTCCCGTTTGTTCCGCTGACGATAATAACATCGTAGTTTTCAGCTAATGATTTTAAAATGTTTGGATCGATAGCATGTGCCACTTTCCCTGGCATGCTACTACCGCCTTTTGTAAAAGTCTTCAGAGCCCAGCGAGTAAATCTACCAGCTCCTAATGCAACTTGTGTTCTAAGATTCAATTTAGACGATCCTTTCCGTTAATATACTCCATTATTGTAGCATATTTTCATGAAAAGTGGTTTATAAAAACGTTTTTAAAATTTTATTAAAATTGTTTGTGAAAAATACCTTAAAATAACGGTTTTTCTTTGCACAAAGGTACCCGTTTATCGTAAGATATTAAAGGTATAGTTTAGCAATTGGAGGGATAATTGTGGCACAATTGTTTTTTAAATATGGTGCAATGAATAGTGGTAAATCAATCGAAATTTTAAAGGTTGCACATAATTATGAAGAACAAGACAAACCGGTTTTATTATTTACGAGTGCAATTGATGATCGTGATCAAGTAGGGTATGTATCGAGTCGTATTGGTGTTAGACGAGAAGCTATTCCAATTTTTGATGATACTCCAATTTACGAAATCGTCGAAGGGCAAGCAGTAAAACCATATTGTATTTTGATTGATGAATCTCAATTCTTATCAAAACAACACATTCTTGAACTCGCTCGAATTGTTGACGAATTAAATATTCCAGTAATGGCATTTGGACTAAAGAATGATTTCCAAAACGAATTATTCGAAGGCTCTAAATACTTATTACTCTATGCTGATAAAATCGAAGAAATTAAAACGATTTGTTGGTATTGTCATAAAAAAGCAAGTATGAATATGCGCGTAGTCGATGGTGTTCCAGTGTATACGGGAGAACAAATTCAAATTGGAGGCAATGATGCGTATTATCCAGTTTGCCGTTATCACTATAACCATCCAGGTGAAGAACGCTTATAAGAGAAGATAAAGGAGAAAAGTATGTTCGATCAATTAGATAGTTTTATTATTCGCTATGATGAGCTTTCAGAGTTACTAAGTGACCCAGAAGTTATCGGCGATACAAAACGCTTCATGGAATTAACAAAAGAAGAAGCAAACTTACGACCAAAAGTAGAGACGTTCAAACGTTATCAACAAGTGGTAGAAGAAATTAGCGACACAGAGGAAATGCTTGGTGAAAGCTTAGATGCTGAAATGGCAGAAATGGCAAAAGAAGAATTAAGTTCCCTCAAAAAAGAAAAAGTAGAATTAGAAGATAAAATCAAATTCTTACTATTACCAGAAGATCCAAACGATGGCAAAAACATCATCATGGAAATCCGCGGGGCTGCGGGTGGAGATGAAGCTGCACTCTTTGCTGGAGACCTTTTGAATATGTATCAAAAATACGCAGAGTCACAAGGCTGGCGTGTAGAAGTGATGGATGCCAACGTAACGGGTATCGGTGGTTACAAAGAAGTTATTTTAATGATTACAGGGGATAATGTATTCTCTAAATTAAAATATGAATCTGGTGCGCACCGTGTACAACGTGTTCCATCAACTGAATCTCAAGGACGTGTGCATACTTCAACAGCTACAGTCGTAGTAATGCCTGAAGCCGAAGAAGTAGAAATTGAATTAGAAGATAAAGATATTCGTGTGGATATTTACCATGCATCAGGTGCCGGTGGACAGCACGTTAACAAGACTGCATCTGCCGTACGTTTAACGCACTTGCCAACAGGAATTGTTGTTGCTATGCAAGATGAACGTTCACAATTGAAAAACCGTGAGAAAGCGATGAAAGTATTGCGTGCGCGTGTATACGACAAGATTTCTCAAGAAGCGCAATCTGAATATGATGCAAACCGTAAGTCTGCAGTAGGTACAGGGGACCGTTCTGAACGTATTCGTACGTACAACTTCCCACAAAACCGTGTTACAGACCACCGTATTGGTTTAACACTTCAAAAGTTAGATCAAGTGTTAGCTGGAAAAATTGATGAAATTGTCGATGCTTTAATTCTTTATGATCACACAGAAAAATTGGAGCAATTAAATAATGGAAACAACTAATCCAACAAACCAAGAAGTCCTCGTTAGGGCTTCTTGTTTTTTAGAAGAAAAACAACCTAAATTAGGAAGCGAAGAATGCCAACATCTTGTAAGAGAATTAATGCTATTCAAGAATCAATGGACCCTGTCGCAATTTTCTGTTGAATTTACGACAAGAGGCTACGGTGACTTTTGAAGACTTAGAACCTGAGTTACTACGCTTAAGTGAGTTTGAACCCATTGCAGCAAATTACAGGAGTTGCTGAATTTCTAGGGAGAAGAATTTATGGTCACAAAGGATACTTTAATTCCTCGTCCAGAAACAGAAGAACTTGTTTTAAAAGCTACAGTCATTTTTAGAACAGTGCCCTGTTGGGAAAGGTTCTAGAAATTGGTGTCGGAACAGGATGCATTATTTTAAGTTTGGAAAGACTAGTTGGACGACATCATTATATAGGGGTGCGATATTTCAGAAGAAGCGCTCGTTGTTGCTAAGAAGAATCGAGAGAAGTTCAATCTTCAAACTGAATTGTTTTACAGCGATGTGTACAGCAACGTACCGCCTGAAAAGTTTGAGTGTATTATTAGTAATCCACCGTATATCGCTTATTCGGAAGAAGCATTAATGGATGAATCGGTGCGACGTTTATGAGCCAACTCAAGCGTTATTTGCAGAAAACGAGGGGCTTGCGATTTACGAAAAGATTGCTAACCGATTAGAAGAATTTTTAACAGATAGTGGACAAGCCTTTTTTGAAATTGGATTTAACCAAGGCGCAAGTGTACAACGAATTTTTAGGGAAGCTTGTCCAAATCGAGAAGTAACAATTCATAAAGATATTGCAGGTATGGACCGAATGATTATTGTGAGTGGAAAGGAGGCGCAGTAATGGAAACACAAATTTTTACAAAAGAGAACTTAGATATTGCAGCTAAAGCTTTGCAACAAGGAGAAATTGTTTCTTTCCCAACGGAAACGGTATATGGATTAGGAGCAATCGCAACAAGTCAAGAAGCGGTTTTAAAAGTCTTTGAAGCCAAAGGACGTCCAAGTGATAATCCACTGATTGTTCATATTAGTGACATCCAGCAGATGACTTCTACTGTAGAAGAAGTTCCTGAAATTGCGCTGACCTTAGCGAAGTTTTTTTGGCCAGGACCACTGACGATGATTCTAAAGGCGAAACCAGGAATTTATGCACCAGCCTTATCCGCTGGGCTCCCAACAGTTTCATTCCGTATGCCAAATCATCCGTTAACATTAGAGTTAATCACGAAGGTAGGAATTCCGCTTGTAGGGACCGAGTGCGAATCTTTCGACGAAAGCCAAGTCCAACGAAAGTAGAACATGTATTTGAAGATATGAATGGTCGTATTCGTGGAATCGTTGATGGTGGTTCATCTACTGTTGGTGTGGAGTCAACGGTGATTGATTTAACTAATGATGAAGGCCCAGTGATTTTAAGACCGGGTGTCATTACAAAAGAACAAATTGAAGCGGTCATTGGGCCTATTCAATCTACAGTCAAAACGACAGCAGGAGAGCGTGAAGTACCCAAATCTCCAGGGATGAAATATCGTCATTACGCACCAAAAACACCAGTGTTTGTTGTTGACGGAACGATTGAAGCTTTTGAAGAAACTATCCATAAATACAAAGTACAAGGAAAAACAGTGGGTGTGATGGCTCGAAACGCTATTGTAGATGCCTTTGAAAATAAAGTTGAAGGTACTTTCAAGATGGGGACGAGCGTGGACGATATGAACCGTGCGTTATTTGATGCACTGCGCACATTGGACCACTTAAAATTAGATGTTATTTTAGCCGAATCTGCTCCAGAAGTAGGAGTAGGAATCGCGTATATGAACCGTTTGAAAAAGGCGGCATCCACCGTTCTTTAAGAGAACTCATAGCTTTTCTACAAAACGCTATAATGTGATAAAATAGAAAGGTAAGAATAGAAAGGGGTAGTTGAATGAGTCAATTTACAGAAGATAAAATCATCTTTGAGACGATTGAAAAAGAACTTCATCGTCAGCAACAAGGGATTGAATTAATTGCATCAGAAAACTTCGTATCTGAAGGAGTTTTACGTGCACAAGGAAGTATTCTAACGAATAAATATGCAGAAGGGTATCCAGGTCGTCGTTATTATGGCGGATGTGAGTACGTGGATGTTATCGAACAATTAGCGATTGATCGCGTAAAAGAATTGTTTGGGAGCTGAATATGCCAATGTTCAACCTCACTCAGGTTCTCAAGCAAACATGGCAGCATATCGTGCCTTAGTGAAGAAAGGCGATAAGATTTTAGGGATGGACTTAAACCATGGTGGTCACTTGACTCACGGAATGGGAGTAAACTTCTCTGGTCAAGATTATCAGTTTGTTTCTTATGGAGTAAATCCAGAAACTGAAACAATCGATTACGATGAATTAGAACGTATCGCTAAAGAAGAAAAAAACCACAATTAATCGTGGCTGGTGCTTCAGCGTACCCACGTGAAATTGACTTCAAACGCATTAGTGAAATTGCTAAAGAAGTTGGAGCTTACTTTATGGTGGATATGGCTCATATCGCTGGTTTAGTCGCTAAAAGGAGCTCATCAAAATCCAGTTCCTTATGCCGATGTTGTAACATCAACAACACATAAAACATTGCGTGGACCACGTGGTGGTTTAATTTTAGCAAAAGAAGAATTTGGCAAGAAATTAAACAGTGCAATCTTCCCTGGAATCCAAGGCGGACCACTAGAACACGTGATTGCGGGTAAAGCAGTTGCATTCCATGAAGCTCTTCAACCAGCATTTGGTGAGTATATCGAGCAAGTTGTGAAGAATGCTAAAGCAATGGCAGAGGTGTTCGAAGGAACAGCCATTCGTGCGATTTCAGGTGGTACAGATAACCATCTATTACTCCTTGATATTAAAGAAACTGGATTAAACGGTAAAGAAGCGCAAGAATTACTCGACACTGTTGGAATTACAGTGAATAAAAATGCCATTCCATTTGATACATTACCACCTGTTAAAACAAGTGGAATTCGTGTCGGAACGGCTGCTATTACAACTCGTGGCTTTGATGAAGTCGCTGCGAAGAAAGTAGCAGAGTTAATCCTTACAACATTAACAAATCCTGAAAATGAAGAAGTATTAAATAGTGTCCGTCAAGAAGTGAAACAATTGACTGAAACTTTCAAATTATACGCGTAACGAAGTAAATGTAAAGGTTTGTTTCAGATTATGAAAATAATAATAAGTTTTCAAACTGAGACTAGATATTTAACTGGTTTTTAGGTAAAATAATAGAAGTGACACTAATGTATTGGAAGGAGAATGACAAATGGGTAAATTTCACGTACTTGATCATCCGTTAATTCAACATAAATTAACAATGATTCGTCAAAAAGATTGTGGAACAAAAGTTTTCCGCGAAGTTGTAAACGAAATTTCAATGCTAATGGCTTATGAGGTTTCTAGAGATCTGCCTCTTGAAGATGTAGAAATCGAAACTCCACTTGTTAAAACAACATTGAAAACATTAGCTGGTAAAAAAGTTGCTATCATTCCGATTCTGCGTGCAGGACTAGGAATGGTTGATGGAATTCTCGAATTAATCCCAGCAGCCAAAATTGGGCATGTTGGTATGTATCGTGATCATGACACATTGCAACCTGTTGAGTATTTCGTGAAGTTGCCTTCAGATATTTCTGAAAGACAATTGTTTGTCGTTGATCCTATGTTAGCAACTGGGGGATCTGCAGTAGCTGCTATTGACGCACTGTTGAAGCGTGGTGCACAACCAAGCTCGATTAAGTTTTGCTGTCTTGTAGCCGCTCCAGAAGGGGTAGAAGTTCTACGTAAAGCCCACCCAGATATCGACATCTACGCAGCTGCGTTAGATGAAAGATTAAATGAACATGGATACATTCTTCCAGGATTAGGAGATGCTGGAGATCGTTTATTCGGAACCAAATAATAAATTTATATAGTCAACGCTTTTGCGATAGACTATTGCCACCAAATCTGACAATAATCACCGTACTGAGCGTAAAGCCTCAAAGTATAGGATTATTGTCAGTTTTTTTATTTGGTGTAAAGGAGGGGAAATAAGAAACATGGAAGCAACACCAAAAGTGGTTGAGATTTTTGGATTGTCGTTTTCAGTTCCGATTTTGATTTCATGTGGGGTTAGTGTTTTACTAATCGCATTATTTACAATTTTTGCCTCAAGGAAGGTTTCGATGAAGCCTGGTAAGTTGCAAAATGCTCTGGAAGCCCTCATGGACTTCACGAAGGGTATTGTAAACAGTGCAGTTGATGAGAAAACAGCACAAACATATTATTTATATATTTTCTCACTGTTTTCTTTTGTACTAGTCGCTAATATGGTTGGGCTAATTATCTTTATTCACTATGAAGATCACAGCTATTTTGCCAGTCCAACAGCTAGCCCGATAGTATGTTTAGCCTTAGCGCTAATGACAACATTAATCGCACATTATTCTGGTGTACAGAAGATGGGACTCAAAGGATATATTCAACATTCTTACTTAAGTCCGATGTCGATAATGCTCCCAATCAAATTGATTGAAGAGTTTACGAACACAATTACGTTGGCATTCCGTCTTTACGGAAATATTTATGCCGGCGAAGTGTTATTAGGATTGATCGTGATGTTCTCATCCGCAGCAGGACTAATAACATATATTCTTGCAATTCCACTAGGAGTAGTATGGCAAGGATTTTCAGTGGTAATTGGAGCTATTCAAGCGTACGTATTCTGTACGTTGACAATGGTTTACATCTCACATAAAGTAATGAAACATTAATTTTAAGAAATGAGGAATTTATAATGACAGAATTAGCAGCAGCAATCGCAGTAGCAGGAGCAGCTTTAGCAGCAGCATTTGGTAACCAAGCAGTTATCGTAAAAACAATCGAATCAATGACACGCCAACCAGAAATGAGCAATGAATTACGTTCAACAATGTTCATCGGGGTTGCCTTAATCGAAGCGATGCCAATCTTCGCCGTATTAATCGCTCTTATCCTTGTATTCGTTAAATAATCCAATAAGTGGAATTATTGTCGTAAAGGAGGGGTGAGAGATGTTTGAAGTAATGTTATCAGGTAATGTCAGTACAGTTTTAGGCGATACTTTAGTCGTATTAATTTCAATGACGTTGTTACTATTCTTGGTGAAATTCTTTGCTTGGGATAAAGTGAATGCCATGTTAGAAGCGCGTCGTGAAAAAATTGCTAAAGATTTAGATGAAGCCGCTGAGAAAAAGGAAAATCAGCTGAAGAAATTCAGGCAAATGCCAACGAAATTATTCATAACGCAGAAGTAAAAGGTAGCGAAATCTTAGATAACGCTCGTGAAGCAGCTTCAAAAACGCAAGATGAAATGATTAAAGAAGGTAAAGATGTGGTCTCTCGCATGAAAGCAGATGGGCAACGTGAAGTCGATTCAATGAAACAACGTGCTATCGCGCAAGTGCAAGATGATATTGTAGACCTATCGGTTCAACTTGCTAGTCAAATTCTTGAAAAAGAAGTGACAAAAGAGAAACATCAAGAAGTAATCGAAGCCTTCATTAAGGGGTTGGAAAAATAATGGTTAAATATCACAAAGATATCGTTAAAGAAGCCAGCCATTTCTATGCAAAGGCAAAATTCGAAGGTCACTTAGAGCAAGTGACGAATGAACTTCAAGCTATTTTAGCAGGAATTCAAAATACTTCGACATTTAGACAGATGATGCATCTAGAGCATGTCTCTTATGATAAAAAGTTATCTGTATTAGAATCTGCATTTGGACATTTATCAAAAGAAACACAAGAGTACATAGCAACATTCCCGTCTGAAGATGGTTCGATGAATATTGTAGAAGCACTCGAAGCGTTCTTAGATATTTACAATGCCAATAAATTAGAGATTGTTTCTGCGATTCCTTTAACGGATGAACAGATGGATCGTATTGCAACTGCATTCCAAAATAAAACACATAAAGAATATGATTCTTGGGTGAATACCGTGGATCCTTCAGTGATTGGCGGCGTTCAAATTAAGACAAAAGAGTATTTATTAGATGGAACGATTGCAAACAAACTAAAACAATTCAAAGAGAAAATTAGCCAAACAGGATTAAAGAGGTGAGATGGCATAAATGGAAATGAGTAATATTACAGCGAGAATTCGTGACCAAATCGCTTCTTTTGAAACGAAAGAACAAATTGAAGAAATCGGTGAGGTTTCCTTCATCGGGGACGGAATTGCTCGTGTCATCGGTCTTACAAATGTAATGGCTGGAGAATTAGTAGAATTTGAAAACGGCGCCTACGGGATGGCTCCAAACTTAGAAAAAAACGATGTCGGTGTCATCATCTTCGGAGGATATGAAAATATCCATGAAGGAGAACCTGTGAAACGTACAGGACGTATCCTTGATGTTCCAGTAGGAGATGCATTGATTGGTCGTGTTGTGGATGCGTTAGGTCGTCCTATTGACGGTCTTGGTGCCATCGAGACAACAAAAAAACGTCCAGTAGAAAATGAAGCACCTGGCGTTATGCAACGTCAAAGTGTAAAACAATCATTACCTACAGGATTAAAAGTAGTCGATGCTTTAGTTCCAATCGGTAAAGGACAACGTGAGTTAATTATCGGTGACCGTAAAACTGGTAAAACAAGTATCGCGGTAGATACGATTTTGAACCAAAAAGGCAAAGATACATTATGTATTTATGTCGCTATTGGTCAAAAAGAATCTACGGTTAAAGCTCTTGTGGAAACTTTAAAACGCTACGGAGCAATGGAATATACAACGGTTGTATCAGCGAGTGCTTCTCAACCAGCGCCAATGCTTTATATTGCACCATATGCAGGTACTGCAATGGGTGAAGAGTGGATGTATCAAGGTCGCGATGTCTTAATTGTGTACGATGATTTATCAAAACAAGCTGCGGCATATCGTGAAATTTCCCTATTACTTCGTCGTCCACCAGGTCGTGAAGCTTATCCAGGGGATGTATTCTACTTGCACTCACGTTTACTAGAACGTGCAGCAAAATTAAGTGATGAATTAGGAGCAGGGTCATTAACAGCCTTACCAATCATCGAAACACAAGCCGGAGATATTTCTGCATATATCCCAACAAACGTTATCTCCATTACAGATGGACAAATCTTCTTAGAAAGTGATTTGTTCTACTCAGGGGTACGTCCTGGTTTATCTGCCGGATTATCTGTATCGCGTGTTGGGGGTTCTGCCCAAATTAAAGCGATGAAGAAAGTTTCTGGTACATTACGTATCGACTTAGCAAGTTACCGTGAGTTAGAAGCCTTCACACAATTCGGTTCTGACTTAGATGCGGCAACTCAACAAAAATTAAATCGTGGTAAACGTACGGTTGAAGTCTTGAAACAAGATGTTCACCAACCATTACCAATCGAGTATCAAGTATCGATTTTATTTGCTTTAACACATGGTTTATTAGATGCGATTCCAATCGACCGTATTAAACCATTTGAAAAAGCGTTATATCAACATTTAGAAAGCGAACATAGAGATTTATTAAATGAAATCCGCGATCAACATGTGATTTCGGATGAAGAGAAATTCTACAAAGTAATTGAGAATTTCAAACAAATTCATTTATTTGAACGTGTTCAATAAGCGTAGAAAGGAGAGGTGACCTGAATGACGGCTTCCTTAAATGATTTAAAGAAGAGAATTGTTTCAACAAAGAAAACAAGTCAAATCACTAGCGCCATGCAGATGGTCTCTGCAGCAAAATTAGCCAAATCAGAGCAAGCAGTGCGTCACTATCAAGACTACGCTCAAAAAATCCGTGAAGTTGTAACTCACTTACTATACGCAAATCACAATAAAGAAGAGATTGTCGATGAAACGTCAGAGGACGGAGAAGTAGTAACTTCTTTTATCGACTATCACGACTTATTAATTGAACGTCCAGTTAAAAAGACTGGATACTTAGTGATTTCATCTGATCAAGGACTTGCTGGGAGTTACAACTCTTCCATTTCCAATCAACAAGAGAAATGTTAGAGTTAGACCACCAATCTAAAGATGAATATGTCATCTTAACCATTGGGGATGCTGCAAGTCGCTTCTTCAAGAAGATGGGAGTGGATGTGCGTCTAGAAATTAACGACGTATCCGATATTCCAACCTTTGAAGAAGTAAGAAAGATTGTGTCAAGTGCGGTCCAAATGTTCCGTGACGGTGAATTTGATGAGTTTTACGTTTGCTATAATCACCATGTAAACGCGCTTTTATCAAACTACCGTGTTGAAAAAATGTTACCAATTATCGACTTAGATGAAGAAGAAGCAAAAGAGTACGAATTGGATTATATTTTTGAACCGAACAAGGAAATTATTATGGACATCTTGCTACCACAATATGCGGAATCGCTTATTTACGGAGCCATTATCGATGCCAAATCAGCAGAACATGCCTCTCGTATGACTGCCATGAGAAGTGCCACAGATAATGCTAAAGATTTAATTAGTAACTTAACACAAGATTTGAACCAGAGACGACAAGCGCAAATTACACAAGAAATTACAGAAATTGTCGGTGGAGCAGCCGCTCTGGAAGAACATTAGGATTTTAGAAGGAGGAAAATGGATTGAGAACTGGAAAGATTTACAAGTTGTAGGGCCAGTTGTAGACGTGGTATTTCCTTTAGAAGAAGGCGTTCCAGATATTCATAATGCATTACAAGTTGTGAAAACAGCCAATGATGGTAGCGAAAAAACTGTTACTTTGGAAACTGCTGTAGAATTAGGGGACGGTGCAGTTCGTACAATCGCCATGGAATCTACAGATGGTTTGCAACGTGGCATGAAAGTGGTGGACTTAGGACGCACAATTAGCGTTCCAGTGGGACCTGAAACATTAGGTCGTGTCTTCAACGTTCTTGGAGATACAATCGACTTGAAGGAACCATTCCCAGCAGATTTCACAAGACATGAAATCCATAAACCAGCACCAAAATTTGAAGAATTAAACAGTCAATACGAAATTCTACAAACTGGGATTAAAGTAATTGACCTTTTAGCGCCATATCTTAAAGGTGGTAAAATCGGGTTGTTCGGTGGTGCCGGTGTAGGGAAAACCGTATTAATTCAAGAATTGATTCATAATATCGCTGAAGAACTTGGTGGTATTTCAGTATTTACAGGGGGTAGGGGAACGTACTCGTGAAGGGAACGACCTTTACCATGAAATGCAAGACTCTGGGGTATCTGCTGAAAACAGCGATGGTGTTTGGACAAATGAACGAACCACCAGGAGCTCGTATGCGTGTAGCACTTACAGGTTTAACAATTGCGGAATACTTCCGTGATATGGAAAAACAAGACGTGCTTTTATTCATCGATAACATTTATCGTTTCACACAAGCAGGTTCAGAAGTATCAGCCCTACTTGGACGTATGCCTTCTGCCGTAGGGTATCAACCAACACTTGCAACTGAAATGGGTCAATTACAAGAACGTATCAGTTCAACTAAAGACGGATCTATTACATCTATTCAAGCGATTTACGTGCCAGCCGATGACTATACTGACCCGGCTCCAGCAACAACATTCGCCCACTTAGATGCAACAACAAACTTAGAGCGTCGTTTAACAGAACAAGGGATTTATCCAGCGGTGGATCCACTTGCTTCAACTTCAAGTGCCCTAACTCCAGAAATCGTTGGGGAAGAACACTATGAAGTAGCGATGAAAGTACAACAAATGCTTCAACGTTATCGTGAATTACAAGACATCATTGCCATCTTAGGGATTGATGAATTGTCAGATAGCGAAAAAGTCATTGTAAACCGTGCAAGAAGAATTCAATTCTTCTTATCACAAAACTTCCACGTTGCCGAAGCATTTACAGGACAACCTGGTTCATACGTTCCAATTAAAGATACAGTTCGTGGATTTAAAGGAATTATCGATGGTTTATATGATGATATTCCAGAAGATATGTTCCGTAACGTAGGACCAATCGAAGACGTGATTAAAAAGCTAAAGCAGCAGGGTTTTATGGAGGAAACTAAAGATGGCTGAACATGAATTACTGGTCGTTGTCACAACACCAGAAGGAAAAGTGTATAACCATCGTTCCTATTCTGTGAGTGCCGATGCAGTCGATGGCGGAATCACCATACTACCGCATCATGCTCCAATCATGCTTCCTTTAAAAATCGGTGCACTTCGAGTGAAACGATTCTTAGAGGATTCACCAACTGATTATATTGCAATCGGTGGTGGAGTTATGGAAGTGCGGGATAATGTCGTAACGATTATTGCCAACGTGGCTGAGCGTGCAAGAGACATTGACGTGACTCGTGCAGAGCAAGCGAAAGATAAAGCGGAAAAAGTACTTAGTGACGAATCTCGTTCGAAGAGTGATGTTGAACGTGCGAAAATCGCTTTAAGCAAGGCAATCAACCGTATTGGTGTTTCTAAACATAGAAGAAAATAAATAAGAGAGGATGCTTTCATCCTCTCTTTTATTTATTGTTGTAACGAAAAAAACTAGCAGAGAATTCTGCTAGTTTTTTAATTTTATAAGATTTCTTTGATGTATGTCTCGAGTTCTTCATGAGTCAGAACACCGGCCGTTTTTTTAACAATCTTTCCATCTTTATCGACAAAGATTAGGGTTGGAATTTCTGTAATCTCATGATATTTTTGGAAGCTTGAGTCAACGTCTGAGTAATAGTTGAGGGAAAGAGAATGCTCCTTTAAGTATTTCTTTCCGTTCTCAATCGGTTCTTTCTGACTGATCATCGCTACACCAACAAATTCAACTTTGTCAGCATATTTTTCTTTTAATGTATTTAAAATTGGGAGCTCTTGTTGGCAATCTGGACACCAACTTGCCCATGCATAATAGACGGTTGGTTTTCCGTTAAAGTCTTTTTCAGTTAATTTTTTTCCGCTTGCGTCTTGAAATACGACGTTTGCATCAGCAGGTTTGCTACTTGATGGTAATAAATAAAATGTCGCTAAGCCAACAACAAAAAGAGCTGCAAGAGCCAATAAAAGTTTTTTCATAAAATCCTCTTTCTATTTTTATTCGTGAATATCAAACACGTATTTGTGGCCTTGTGTAAGGCTATGGTAGAATCCTTTACCGTCATATAAGTGGAATACTTGTACACCAGCAATGTCTTCTTCGTTAGGGTAAACATCTTTTACGAATGGGTTATCTTTAAGCACTTCTTCAAGACGTTCACGACCAATTTCTTTAACAACACCTTCGATACGAATCACTTGGATTAAGTAATCTTCGCTCTTCATAGCAGTAATGGCAACTTTTTGGTTATTTTGTAGTTGTTTGTAGAAGTTTGTTTTTGGACTAGTCATAAAGAACACGCCTTTTTCGTTTGCAACACCAATATGGATATGACGTGCATGAGGTTGGTTGTTCTCATCAGCAGTCGCAATAACAGCTACATTCATTTCTTCTAAAATACGTAAAATTTCATTGACTTCCATGGTGATTTCTCCTAACTGTTTTCTTTTTATTTTATCACAGATTGTTTTATGAAAGAAGACTTGCGATTTCGTCTCGGATTTGTTCAGGCGTTGTAGTAGGGGCGAAACGTTTTAAAATTGTTCCATCTTTCGCTACGAGGAATTTTGTAAAGTTCCATTTAACTTTTTCGCCGAAAAGACCAGCCGTCTCCTTCTTTAATAAATCAAATAATGGATGAGTTTCAGGACCATTTACCTTAACCTTACCAAACATTGGGAAAGTTGTATTGTACGTCAATTGGCAGTGAGAGAGTGCTTGTTCAGCTGTGAGTGGCTCTTGTCCTGCAAATTGGTTACAAGGGAAACCAAGAACGGTGAATCCTTTGTCCTTGAACTCTAAATAGAGTTTTTCTAAACCTTCAAATTGTGGAGCTAGACCGCAACCACTGGCCGTATTCACGATCAGTAGTAATTGTCCTTTATAGTCCTCTAGAGTGGTAACCTCTCCACTGACTGTAGGGACTTCGATTTCATAAATTGACATCCGTTTTCCTTCTTTCTTAAATAAGGCCGTAGTGTTTTAGTCCATTAACAATGCCGTTATCTGTATTGTTGGTCGTAATAAATTCTGCAATCTCTTTAAGGACCGGAAGCGCGTTTCCCATAGCGACAGGATGCGTTACTGCTTGAAGCATCTCGATATCGTTTGGACCGTCTCCGAATGCGTAAGTTTCAGCATCTTTTTGGTTTAAGTGCTCTAAGAAGCGTTTGATCCCTTCTGCTTTGGAATTTCCTTTTGAAATCACATCGACTGAGTACGGCGTGTTTCGTAAGAAATCAAGATTTGGAAATGCTACTTTATATTTTTCTTCAGCTGGAGGAAGAGAGATAAAGAGCATCATGTTAATTGGATTTTCTTTATAAAAATCTTCTTTCAATGCAGGAGGATTAGTATGAATAAATCCATATGCATCTTTAGCACCTGCGGAGGATTCTACTAAGTAAAATTCTTTGTCGTTATAGGCCGTTAACCCATATCCATCTTCTTTTACCATTTGATGGAATCTTTCTACCGTTTCAGTTGGAATTTCTGAAGAAAAAACACGCTCTCCTTGATAAAGAACGACTTGACCATTCATAAAAATTCCTGAGTGGATATTGGCACTCTCCATAATATCGCGCGTTTCAGCAGGAGAACGTCCTGTTGCGATAAAGGGTTCATACCCATTGTCCTTTAATGTTTGAATAGCCTCTGCGGTAGCTTTATCGACTTTGGATTCGCCGTTCAAGAGAGTTCCATCCAAATCAAAAAATACAAAACCTTTCATTCCGTCACTCCATTCATTTTGTCTTTTTTTATTATACCATGTTTTCAACGTTTTTAATTATAGTTCGAATTCATAGTATTTCGCGTGAAAGAGTAGAATTATCGTAGTTTTTATGTTAAAATTGAAAAGAATTTTAGTTAAGGAGGGAATCCTTTGTACAGTTTAATTTTATCACTGATGGTTGTGGTATGCGTATTATTAATTATTGTTGTTGCGATGCAACCTTCAAAAACAAATGCTGCGAATTTAACAGGTGGAGCAGAACAATTATTCGGTAAACAAAAGGCACGTGGTTTTGAGGCATTCTTAATTCGCGTAACAGTTGTTTTAGGAACAATCTTCATGTTATTAGCATTTGCATTAGCATACATTTCATCAAAATAATAAATTTAAGTACAATTGTTCGGACAGCCAACCAATTGTACTTTTTTATTTGTCAGATTAGAGGAGTAATATTATGGAAGCACTATGGTTAAGAAAAGAAAGCAATACAAGAGCGGTGATTTTATTTCATGCTTATACAGGAACGCCTGCCGATGTGAGAATGCTTGCGCAGTTTTTACATCGTCATGATTATGCAGTCTATGTTCCAGTATTTTCTGGCCATGGAACTCCAGATGTGGAAGATATCTTGGCAAGTTCTCCTGAGGCTTGGTATGAAGATGCCAAAAACGTGCTGTCGACTTTGTTCGAGGAGAAGGATTTCACACGGTGGCTGCCTTCGGATTATCGATGGGCGGTATTATGGCGACAAAATTAGCAACCGAACATCTCGTTGAATATGCAGGGACTTTTTGTTCGCCGGTATCTTCTGGGAAATCCTCAGTTGCCAGGACTGTTTCAAAGTTTTATGATGTATGCGAAGGCGTCTTATAGAAATGTAGGACGACCATTTGATGAAGCTGAAATGAAGGAAAAAGCACAAAAACAATTAGCACACATTCAATCATTTTCAAGTGACGTTGCTTCACATTTAGATGAAGTAACAGGAAGTTTTTATATTGCACAAGGGGAACAAGATACACTTGTCGATCCAGAGTCTTCTCTTGAATTAAAGAGGGCCTCATTAACGCACAAGTGGAGTTACATTGGTATGAAGAAGCAGGGCACGTGATTACGGTTAATCCTGTTAGAAAGGAATTCCAAGAGACTGTTCTCTCTTTTCTAAATCAACAAGAATGGAGGTAAAGAAATGAGACAATCATTAGAAGAAATCTTAATGGCTTTCTTTATGGAACATGAATCTGAAAGTTTTTTTGTTCAAGAAATTAGTGAGCATTTCGGATTTACTGCTTCAAAGGACTTTAAGATTTTAGTGAAACAATTAGCTGACCTCGAAGATTCTGGAAAAATTGTATTAACACGACAAGGTAAATTTGGATTCAATCAAAAAAATCGTACATTAGAAGGAACATTCCGATTAAACGATAAAGGATTTGGTTTTGTCACAGTTGAAGAAGGCAAACCAGATATTTTTATTCCAAGAACGGATGTCCATGGCGCTATGGATGGAGACAAAGTTGCGATTCGTATCGTTCAAGAAGAAAATCCTTATAACGACAAAGCCGCAAGCGGAACAATCGTGAAGATTATTGAACGCGCTGTGAAGCAAGTGGTGGGGATTTATACACGTTATCCATCGAAGATTATGATGCAAACAGGCTATTGTGGCGAAATTGCGTTAAAAGATTCTAAATTAAAGAAAACGAAATGTTATGTGACTAGAAAGGGATTAAACCCAGTTGACGGAACCGTCGTGATTGCCGAAGTTGACAGTTATGAAACAGAGCGTCACGAACTCGTCTTGAAGGCGCATATCGTCAAAGAAATCGGCTATAAAGACGCTGTCGGCATGGATATTTTAATGATTTTACATCAATTAAAAATCCCAACAGTATTCCCAGAGTCAGTCTTAGAGGAAGCCAACCGTGTGAGTGAAACGATCTCACCGGAAAGAAACTCGAAGGGCGTGTGGATTTACGCCAAGAATTAACCGTGACAATTGACGGAGCAGACGCAAAAGACTTAGATGATGCGGTAGCTCTAGTCAAACGCGAAGATGGAACCTTTGTCTTAACGGTATCCATCGCCGACGTTTCTTATTATGTAACGGAAAATTCTGAAATGGATAAGGAAGCATTTGAACGCGGAACGAGTGTGTATTTAACAGACCGTGTAGTTCCAATGTTGCCACAACGATTATCAAACGGAATCTGCTCGCTGCATCCATATGAAGAGCGATTAACGTTAACAGCACGTATGGAAATCGACCGTAGTGGAACGATTTACCAGCACGAGATTTTCCCAAGTGTCATTCAATCAAACGAGCGATTAACTTATGATGAAGTGAATGTATTTTTCAATACGAATGAAGCTTCTGAAAAAATCACTCCAGAGATTGCTGAAATGCTTTGGAACATGAAAGAATTGCATACGATTCTTGAGCGTAGACGCATGGAACGTGGTGCGATTGACTTTGATACACAAGAAGCAAAAATTCTTGTGGATGAAAAAGGCGCACCAACCGAAATCGTACTACGTGAACGTGGCGTAGCAGAGCGACTCATTGAGTCCTTTATGCTTGCGGCTAATGAAACTGTGGCGAGTCATTATGAACAATTGAAGGTGCCATTCATCTATCGTATCCACGAAAATCCAGATAGCGAAAAACTCCAACGATTCTTAGAGTTTATTACAGCGTTTGGAATTACGATTAAAGGGAAGAACGATTCGATTACACCGAAGAAATTGCAAAAGGCTTTAAATGAGGTGCGTGGGGAGCCGTATGAAGCGGTGGTATCAACAATGATGCTACGTTCGATGAAACAAGCTAAATACGATATCACGCCAACGGGACACTATGGACTGGCAGCTGAAGACTATACGCACTTTACTTCGCCAATCCGTCGTTATCCAGACTTAATCGTTCATCGTATGATCCGTCATTACGGGAAACGTCCAGGTCATTTATCGAAGAAAGAAGAAACGCTTCTAGAAGATAAGTTGCAACAAATTGCAGACCAATCGTCTCGTATGGAACGACTTGCAGTACAGGCAGAACGCGATGTGAATGCATTGAAGAAAGCTGAATACATGCAAGACAAAGGTCGGCGAGGAATTCGATGGTATCGTAAGCTCTGTGACAAAATTCGGGATGTTTGTCGAGTTAGCGAATACCGTAGAAGGATTAATTCATATTTCTCACTTTGAAACAAGACTACTTTAACTTTATTGAAAGCCACATGATTTTACTTGGCGAACGTACGGGCGTAAGTTACCGTATTGGGGACCGTGTTCGTGTGAAATGTGTGAAAGTAGATGTGGAAGCTAGAGAAGTCGATTTCCTACTCGTAGAAGATGCAAAATTGGCTAAAACAGAACGACCAAGAAGAGGCGAACGCTTTGATGATAAAGTCTTCTAAGAAAGGCAAAAAATCAAAAGGACGCCAACGCTTTAAAAAAGCCATTAAAACGAAAAAGAAAAGACGCTAGGAGGTTCGTGAATGCCTAAAGGAACGAACGATAAAGTGCTCGCACAAAATCGAAAAGCAAGTCATGACTATACGATTCTTGAAACGATTGAAGCTGGGATGGTCTTAACCGGAACAGAAATCAAATCGGTTCGTCAAGCGCGTATCAATTTAAAAGATGGATATGTAAGCTTGAAGCAAGGAGAAGCTTTTCTTGTAGGAGTTCATATTAGTCCGTTTGAACAAGGGACGCTTTTCAATCATGACCCATTAAGAACAAGAAAATTATTGCTTCATAAAAAGCAAATTAACTATTTGTTGGAGCAAGTAAAGCAAGCCGGAAATACAGTAGTGCCGCTGAAAGGTCTATATTAAAAATGGCGTTGCAAAGTTGTTAATCGGAGTTGCGAAAGGGAAGAAAAATTACGATAAACGTGATGCCTTAAAGCAAAAGGATATGAAACGCGAAATCGATCGTGCAATGAAAGAAAGATATTAAAGAGGAAGGCTGGACGAATTGTCCAGCCTTTTTTGCATGCAAAAATTATTTCATTACCATATATGGTAATGAAATTTTTCAAAAAAGAAATCCGTTTCATATTCGTTTCATATTGGAAGTGCAAACTAACAGTACAGAATAGGAAAGGAAGTGGGAGAGCACATGGATTGGAAAAAGAGAGCGGGTGCGTATCTTGTTCGCAAGAAGATTCGTACAGGAATATTATTTTTCATCATGATGCTAATTACAGCAGCCGTCTTGGCAGTCCTCTCGATGCAAGAAAGTACAGGGAAGGTTCAAGAAAAACTTTTGGATCTATCGAATTCGGGCTTTCAAATCGAGTCCCTCTTACAAGATGGGAATATCGAACAAAAAGAGATGGCCAAGGTAGGACAAGTCGAAGGGAGTAAAGGATGCGCAGTATGAAATGGACGGCATCGGGCAACTCGAAGACGCAAAGGCTGTTGAGAGGGAACAAGCGGTCCAACTAGACCAAGGGAAAATGGGAGAACTGGTGAGTTATCACGGGGTCACCTCAAGTAGTCAGGAGTTAAATTTTGCTAGCGGTGCGTTAGTCTTAAAGAAGGGCGTGCGTTAACCAAAGACGATTCAGGAAAAGTACTCGTGCATGAAGAGCTTGCAAAAGAGAACAATTGGACAGTTGGAGACAAAATTAAATTGAAGAATTTCCAAAACGAGGGTACTACTGCAACTGGTAAAGAAGTAACCGTCGAAATCGTTGGAATCTTCAATGGAAAGTTGTCGGAGCAATCAACAGGGTTGACGAGTGACTTAACAGAAAATCGTATCTATATGGATTACAAAACGAGTCAATCATTGATTGGAAAAGATGAATCGAATGCAATTGTTCACCGTGCGATTTTTACGGTAAAAGATCCATCAAAATTAGATGAAGTAATCGCTAAAGTAAAAGAACTTTCTCTCAAGTGGGATAGCATGCAACTTTCTAAAAATGAACAAGTATTTGAGCAAGTAGCAGCGCCTATCCAAAATTTTAGATCGCTCATGACATTGTTGACTAGCTCAGTATTTGTGTTAGCAGTTATTGTTTTATTTTTAATTTTATTATTTACATTAAGAGAAAGAATTCATGAGTTCGGGATTTTGATGTCGGTCGGAATTTCAAGAAAAGAAATTATCGCACAAATCTTATTAGAACTCTACACGGTTGCGGCAACGAGCTCCATCTTCGCTCTTATGTTGGGCAGCTTTGTAGCCAAGCAATTTTACACGGGGCTCTTAACCTCGGATGAGATTCCCCCTCAAGTGAAATCATTATTTGAATCGAGCTTGCCGGAGTTCAGTCTGATGCAAGTGCTGCTAACGATTGGAGTAGTGCTTATCATTATTGCATTAGCCGTTCTATTTAGTACGGCAGTCATCTTTAATGAAGAAACCGAAGAAAATTTTAAGTCAAATGAACTAAGGAGTGTTTTTATGTCAGTATTATCATTAGAAACTATTTATTATCGATACGAGGATTCTCAAAAATACGTGTTGAATGATTTGAATGCCACTTTTGAAGAAGGAAAATTCTATGCAGTCGTTGGGAAATCAGGAGCAGGGAAATCGACTTTCTTATCGCTTTTAGCAGGATTAGATAGTCCAACGAAAGGAAAAGTTTGTTTCAATGGGCAAGATATTGCGCAAGGTTCATACAGTGAACACCGCCGCGACCATATTTGCTTAGTGTTCCAAAACTATAATTTAATCGATTATTTAACACCGCTTGAAAATGTAAGACTCGTAAATGGAAAAGCAACCAAAGATATCCTATTGAAATTAGGATTAGAGGAAGAATTAATTCATCGTAATGTATTGAAGCTATCAGGTGGGCAACAACAACGGGTTGCAATTGCTAGAGCGCTTGTTTCAAAGGCGCCAATTATTTTAGCGGACGAACCAACAGGAAACTTGGACGAAGGAACCGCAGCAGAAATTATCGATATCTTAAAAATGGCAGCACATGAAAGTGGAAAATGCGTCATCGTAGTGACTCACAGCCCGCAAGTAGCCGCTGCGAGTGATGAAGTCTTGGAATTAGAAGACGGAAAACTAAAGAAAGTAAGAGGGGGAAAATAAATGAATATCCTACAAAATGCTTGGGCATATGTCTCAAGAAAAAAGTTTAAAACCTTAATTATTTTCTTTATTTTATTCAGTATGGCAACAGTGGCTCTTAGTAGCTTAGCCGTAAAACACGCAACGGATACTGCTGCAAAAGAAACGTTTAAGTCGATTAATTCTTCGTTCTCGATGCAAATCGACCGCAGACATAATCAAGGGACTGCTCGTGGGGGCGGGAACTTGAAAGGAAAAGATATTCAAGCGATTGAAGGAATCGAAGGCGTTCAAAAGGCAGTGAAGCGAATGGAAGTCGTAGCTGACCTTGTCGATCAAGAATTGATTCCAGCAAAAGGAGTTCGTCTTGACGCCACTCGTCAGCAACGTTTCGGGAAAGCTGCTCAGGTAACAGGGATTAATGATTCTAGCATGGATGAACGATTCGCGGCGCAGACTTTCACGCTAACAGAAGGTCGCCATATTAAGGATGATGATACAAATGTGGCGTTAGTACACGAAGACTTTGCTAAGAAAAATAATTTAAAAGTCGGCGACAAGTTCAAGTTGAAATCAAATATCTATGATGCGGATAACGAGAAGCACGCGAATAACCAAACCGAAGTGACGATTGTTGGATTATTTGGTGGTAAAAATAAAGGTGGAGTCACAGCGCCTCAAGAATTATATGAAAATACGATTTTAACGGACTTAAAGACAAGTGCTTTAATGTATGGCTATACAGATGCGGATGCCATTTACCTGGATGCTACGTTCCTTGTTGGTGGTCAATATGACATCGATAAGGTGATGGAACAAGCGAAGAAATTGGGAATTGACTGGAAAGGCATATGCGCTCATTAAGAGTAGTCAAAACTACCCAACGCTTCAAAAATCAATTAACTTAGTATACGGCTTAACGGATAAACTATTCCTTGGAAGTTTGATTTTCTCTGCGATTATTTTAGTGCTCGTCCTCTTCTTATGGACAAACAGCCGTCGTAGAGAAATCGGTGTTCGTCTGGCGCTTGGAATGACGAACAAAACGATTATTGCGCAAATGCTGTACGAAGTAGGAATGGTCAGCATCGCCAGCTTTATCGCTGCAATTCTTGCAGGTGGACCTGTCAGCGAATGGGTTGGAAAACTCATCTTAGGTCAAGTCAATAGCAGCCTTGGAACGCAACTGGCGAATGAAGCGAAATCGGCCAACCTTGGTGGTGGAGCAGCAGTGGACGGCTTTCAATAAGACATTGACAGAATTATCGGTGACGGTATCCAATATGGATAAAGCAACAGTTGTGGGTCTTGGACTCGTCGTTGTTGTCATTGCAGTGCTCTCTTGGGAAGTGCGTTTATTTTACAAAAATCTCCGAAGAGTTTATTGCAAGATACGGAATAAAAATGCTAGGGTCTAGTCTCATAGACAGATTGATTGATATAATAGCAAAAAAGAGGTGATGTTTTTGAATTTATTAGTCGTTGAAGACGAAGGAGCGATTCGCGAAGGCGTTCGTGAATATTTAACAGAGCAAGGCTTCCATGTGTTTGAAGCAGAAGATGGAGTAGAGGCGCTTGAAGTATTTGAAAAAGAGTCGATTGATTTAATCTTACTCGATATTATGATGCCTCGAAAAAACGGCTTTGAAGTGTTAGAAGAGGTGCGTAAAACAAGTAAAGTTCCTATTCTGATGCTAACGGCCCTTCATGACGAAGAGACACAAGTGAGAACGTTCGAGCTACTCGTCGATGGATTTATTCAAAAACCTTTTCTCCCTCGTTGTTTTGCATAAGCAGATTGAAGCCGTATTGAAGCGTCACTACGGAGAAATGGATGTGTGGAACTATGAGAATACGAGTGTGAATTTTACCAGTTTTGAAGCTAGAGTAAATGGGCAGATTGTGGAAGTAACTGCAAAAGAACTGGCAATTTTGAAACTACTCGTAGAACATCACGGACAAGTGTTGAGTCGAGCTCAAATATTAGATCACGTGTGGGCAGAACATGAAGATCCACCGTTTGACCGTGTTGTGGATGTTTATATCAAGCAATTGCGAAAAAAATTATTGTTGGATTGTATCGTTACTGTTAAATGTCGGATACAAGTTGGAGTTAAGATGAGAAAATTAAAACTGTTTCCTAAGATTTTTATTTATACATTGAGCATTCTAGGTACGCTAGTCGCCATCGCGCATCTGTTTTTATACTTTGCCTTTCCGCACTTTTATTTGCAGGAACGTCAGCAAGAATTAAGCCAAAAAGCAGATGTGTTAGTGGAAAGTTTATCCAAAGTCGATGAACAAGAGGCTGCGTCTGCCTTGCAACTGTATGCTAAAAACGAAGGGATTACAGCTTACTTAAGAAAAGAATCGAACGGGGAGAACTTACAGCTAGGAAGCGAGTTAGCCATTGATGAAAATAGTGATCAGAACTCGGTGATTATCGAGGACAGACAAGTCACTACAAAAGACGGCAAACAAATGCAACTGCAGGTCGTGACGACAACCGAATCGGTGAAACAGGCAACCAAGGTTACATTCCGTTATTTGCCATTATCGCTCGCCATTTCGATCTTTACAGCAGTCATTTTCTCGTATATTTATGCTAGAAAATTATCGAAACCTCTGATGCAAATGTCCAGGGTAACCAAGAAGATGATGGAATTGGATAGAGATGCCAGATTTGTAAATCCAAGAGCCGATGAAATTGGGCAGATGGAGATGCAAATCAATGAGTTATACGAGCATCTACTATCCGTCATCGATGAATTGGAAGAGAAAGAATCAGAAGATGATTCAGCTGGAAAAAACAAAGGTGGATTTCTTGCGAAGCGCTTCTCACGAGTTGAAGACGCCATTAGCAGGCCTGCGTATTTTATTAGAGAATATGAGCCTCAATGTTGGTAAATATAAGGACCGCGATAAGTACTTGGAAGAGTCGATTGCCAAAGTCGACCAGATGTCTGTACTCGTTCAAGAAATTCTGGCGCTGTCTAAATTACAAGAAGAGACTCTAACAAAAGAAGAAATAGCATTAGACAAAGTTCTTCCAGAGTGGAATAGAGAATTCCAGTTATTAATACAAGAAAAAGGACTAGTGCTTGAAGAAAGCATCGAACCACTCACGATTGAAGCGAGCCCAATCGCCTTTCGAAATGTGTGGAATAATCTATTGATGAATGCCATTAAACACTCTTCAAAAGAAGGCGTCATTCGAGTGGAACTAAAGGATCAACTGTTGACGATTGAAAATCCATGTACACCTCTCACAAAAGAGCAAATTGAAACAGCCTTTTCACTCTTACCATCTTCAAAAGGAACGACTGGTGGAGGAAATGGAGTAGGGCTCTATAGTGTTCATCAGTTGCTCGAACGTGAACAAATTGAACATCGCTTCTTTTGCAACAGCAGAAGGAATGTGTTTTGAAATGAATTTTAAAGAAAAAGCTTAAAAGAATGGGTTACCACATGCGGTAACCCGTTCTTTTTTTGTTTGGGAGCGATTCGCTACTTTTGGACGAGATTCCAACAATTGAAAAGAAAAAAATGGAGAAATTAGCAAAAAAAATCACAAAAAACGCTTACATTTAAAGCGTTTTCGTGTATAATTAAAGTATCAATAAAAAGATAGGAAGGTTGATATTATGGCAACAATTGATCGTTTCGCTACAGACACTATACGCAAGAGCAATCCGCATCTTTCGCAATTGAAGGCAACTATTGAACCAGCTTTTTATTCGAACAATGCGACTGAAATTCCGACTCTGGCAGAGGCGTATGAATTAGCGTCACATGCACCTAATACAACAGTGTTAGATGCGTTCGTTGCAAACGCAAAGGATTTAGGGTTACCGGAGGATGCACATATTCTTACGGTTGTTGATGGGAGCGTTGTAGGACGTACTGCAAAAGCTCGTCGAATTTGGGTAATAATCCAGCAGAAGATGCAAAGATTATTCCAATCATTCGTGAAGAGATTTATAACAGTTCGTTCAAACCATTTATTAAGGGTACAGCCGTTGTAGGTCTTGATGAAGACTTTATGGTGAAGGCGCATATCACAATGCCTAAAGAACACATTAACAACTTGTACTCATGGTTATTGAACTTCCAAATTTTCAATGACCAATATAAGAGACGTTATGACGCGTCTAAACAATATGACGAAAATGATATTTTCATTTTCTTCGATCCAACTTGGAGACATCCTGATTACCCAGATGGATTAGCATTCTTTGATACAAAACATAACTGTGCTGCAATTTTAGGAATGAGTTATTTTGGGGAAATCAAAAAAGGAACGTTAACATTAGCATGGGCAACTGCCGCTCGTAACAACTACGTTTCTTGCCACGGTGGTTTGAAGATTTTCCGTAAAGAAGGCGCTTCTTACGTTGCAAGCTTCTTCGGATTATCTGGATCAGGTAAGTCTACATTAACACACGCAAAACATGACGATAAATACGACATTGAAGTATTACACGACGATGCATTTGTGATTTCGGTAGAAGATGGTTCATCTGTAGCTTTGGAACCTTCTTACTTCGACAAAACAAATGACTATCCAGCAGGTCACAGAGAACAAGATTACTTCGTAACGGTTCAAAACTGTGGTGTGACTCTGGATGAAAACGGCCGTAAAGTTTTAGTAACTGAAGATATTCGTAACGGTAACGGACGTACCATTAAATCTCGTTATTCAACACCAAACCGTGTTGATAAGATTCAAGAACCAATTCAATCTATTTTCTGGATCATGAAAGATGATGCACTACCACCATTAGTGAAAATCACAGATCCACGTTTAGCATCTATTTTAGGATGTACATTAATGACAAAACGTTCTACTGCTGAAAATACAGGGGCTGGGGCAAACTTAGATGCGCTCGTTATCGAACCATACGCAAACCCATTCCGTGTATATCCATTAGTAGAAGACTACGAAAAATTCAAAGCATTATTTGATAAAGGTGTAGACTGCTACATCATCAATACAGGAGATTTCTTAGGTAAGAAAGTGACAAAGAAGTTTCACTTGGCGTCATCGAAACAGTTGTTGATGGCAAAGCAAACTTTGAATTATTCGGTGGTCTTCCAGGAATGGAATACTTACCAGTTGAAGGTTACGAAGTGCCTGACATGAATGGCGAATACGCTGAATTAATTCGTGATCGTATGCAATTCCGTTTGGATTACTTGAAAGCATTTAACGATGCAAATCCAGAATATCAAATTCCTCAAGATGCCCTTGAAAGCATCAAGACAATCGAACGCTTTATCGACGTATTATAGTGAAAGGAGTGTTCGGTGATGACTCGAAAAATAGGAATTACAGATACAATCTTACGGGATGCCCATCAATCTTTGATGGCAACCCGTATGCGAATTGAAGATATGCTCCCTGTTTTAGATCAATTAGACGAAGCAGGATTTGCCTCTTTGGAATGTTGGGGTGGAGCAACGTTTGATGCCTGTATTCGTTTCTTAGACGAAGATCCATGGGACAGACTTCGCACCTTGAAAAAACATTTAAAGAAGACACCGTTACAAATGTTGTTACGCGGTCAAAATATTTTAGGATATCGTCACTATGCCGATGATGTTGTCGAAAAATTTGTCGAAAAATCAGCAGAAAACGGGATTGATATTTTCAGAATTTTCGATGCGTTAAATGACGTTCGTAACTTGGAAGCTTCACTAAATGCTGTGAAGAAGACAGGTAAAGAAGCACAAATGACAATTTGCTATACGATTAGTGATGCGCACACGATTGAATACTACAAAGAACTAGCAGCAAAAATGCAAGAAATGGGTGCGGATTCTATCTGTGTGAAAGACATGGCCGGAATTTTAACACCAGCTCGTGGTATTGAGCTCGTTCGCGCATTAAAAAGAAGTGATTACAGTTCCAATCGTCGTGCATACACACTGCACAAGCGGTATTGCACAACTCACTTATCAAGCAGTCATTGAAGCTGGTGCAGACCGCATCGACACAGCCCTTTCACCACTTAGTGAAGGGACAAGCCAACCACCAACGGAATCATTAGTCATCGCTCTTCGCGAACTAGGCTATGACATCTCCGTTGATTTGGCAAAAATTAGAACCAGTTGCAGACCACTTCCGAGTAAATTAAAGATAAATACATTAAAGATGGAACATTTGAAATCCAAAAATGTTAACACCAGACCCACGTGCGCTTTTTATATCAAGTGCCTGGTGGAATGTTATCGAATATGTATTCTCAATTAACGCAAGCGGGTGCAACAGATAAATACGAAGAAGTATTAAAAGAAGTGCCTAAAGTAAGAGCAGACCTTGGATATCCACCACTCGTAACTCCAATGAGCCAAATGGTGGGAACACAAGCAACGATGAACGTTCTTACAGGCCAACGCTACAAAGTGGTTTCAAACGAAGTGAAATCTTACTTACTTGGTTCTTATGGACAATCACCAGTACCAATTCAAGAAAGCTTCAGAAGATCCATCATTGGTGACCAAGAAGTCATCAGCGATCGACCAGCAAACCACTTGCCACCAGAATTCGAAACACTCAAAGCAGAACTTGGAGATTTAGCAAGAAGTGACGAAGATGTTCTAACTTACGCACTCTTCCCTAAAGTCGGCAAAGAATTCTTGCTGAAGAAGAATGGACAATGGCAAAAACCATCTGAAATCGTGAAGATTTTTGCGACTGTAAAGTGAGGAGAGAGTTATGCAACTAAGTTTATTAGAAATCCTATGGATCACAATCGTTTCAATGGGAATTGTATTTGTGATGTTGACGATTCTAATGTTCCTCATGCAAGGAAGCTCTAAAGTTATCCAAATCCTGGAAGCAAAGAGCCATCCAACTGCTGGAGTTGTAGGAAAACCAGTTGAGGTGAAACCTGAAGCTCCAACAAATGACGGAACACTATTTGAAACGAATAAACTTGCTCGAGTTGCCGCACTGGTCGCTTTAACACAAGCGAGTGCGGATGTTCCGGACAAGCACTTTGAAATTGTATCGATTGAAAAGAAGGTGGACTAAATGAAAAATATGAAGTAGAAGTGAATGGCGAAACATTTATCGTCTCACTAAAAGAAATTTCAAATGAAGAAGCAGCACAAAAATTAGCAGCAGCTCCAACTCCAGCACCTAGCGCGCCAGTGGAAGAAAAGAAAGCTGCGCCAGCACCTGCTCCAACAGGGGACGGTGAAGTGGTGCCTGCTCCAATGGCAGGGATTGTATTATCGGTCAATAAAAATGTCGGTGATGCAGTGAAAAAAGGAGATGTACTTGTGATTTTAGAAGCCATGAAGATGGAAAATGAAATCCTTGCTCCGGCTGATGGTGTTGTGAAAGCAATTCATGTATCAAGTAATGAATCTGTCGAATCGAACCAACCACTCTTAACGATTTAGGAGGCGATGGTTTATGGAAGTCATTCAACAGTTGATTGAAACGAGTGGGCTCTATAACTTAACAATCCAAAATATCATTATGTTAATTATTGCCTGTGTGTTTCTATATCTAGGGATTAAACGAGGGTATGAGCCATATTTAATGGTTCCGATTGCGTTCGGGATGCTCCTTGTAAACTTACCATTAGCAGGGTTGATGGATGCTCCTACTGAAAATGGACCTGGTGGACTCTTGTATTACTTATATCAAGGGACAAACCTTGGTATTTATCCACCGATGATTTTCCTTTGCTTAGGGGCTTCAACAGACTTTGGACCGCTACTTGCAAATCCAAAGACCATCTTGCTTGGTGGGGCAGCTCAATTCGGTATTTTCGTCGCATTCTTCCTTTCAGTAATGTGGGGAATGACACCGCAAGAAGCTGCTTCAGTAGGGATTATCGGGGGTGCGGATGGACCAACCGCCTTGTTCTTAACGACAAGACTTGCACCGCACTTATTACCAGCAATCGCCCTAGCAGCGTACTCATACATGGCGCTTGTGCCAATTATTCAACCGCCAATTATTCGTGCGCTCACAACGAAGAAAGAACGTCTTGTTAAGATGACAGAAAACCGTAAAGTGAGTGAAACGGAAAAAATTCTTTTCCCAATCATCGTTACAATTTTTGTCAGCTTATTAGTACCCAAGTGCAACACCGTTAGTAGGATGCTTAATGCTCGGTAACTTAATTAAAGAAATTAAGGTAGTTCCAAACATTACAAAAGGTTCTACAAAATGCGATGATGTACGGGGTAACCATTATTTTAGGGTTAACCGTTGGAGCGAAAGCAACAGGGGAATTATTCTTATCAGTATCGACTCTTAAAATTACTTTATTAGGATTAATCGCGTTTGCTGGAGGAACAGCAGCTGGGGTTCTAATGGGTAAATTGATGTACAAATTATCTGGCGGTAAAATCAATCCAATGATCGGTGCTGCAGGGGTATCTGCCGTACCAATGGCCGCTCGTGTTGTACAAAAAGAAGGACAAAGAGAAGACCCAAGTAACTACTTATTAATGCACGCAATGGGACCAAACGTAGCCGGAGTTATCGGTAGTGCGATTGCAGCAGGGGTATTACTCGCATTCTTCTCATAATGGAAGCACTCCTTTCAAACAAAAATCAGAAGAAGAGAAATCTTCTTCTGATTTTTTTGCGTAGTTAGGGGTGAGGTGAGTGGGATGGAAGGAGCGGTTGGACGTATTCAAGCGGTCTATCAATCGATGCTAAAGGAGCATGAAGTTTCTATGAATGCTGTGCTAGATGTTGGAATTACCATTAAAAATGGGAAGAAAGAGTGCCAGTTTTGTGGGAATACGGATCCGTTGGAATTTGCCAAAGGGCCTTGCCTGAATTGTGAAGGCGGTGAATGTTGGTATTGCTTGAAGTGTATTGGGATGGGAAAGGTGAAGACTTGTAGCGTGGTGATTGCGACTCCTGAAGAAGAGCAGCCCTTTCCAAAAAGAACAGAAGCGTTAGCGCACTATAAACATACTTTGAGTTCCAAACAGGCACAGCTCTCTTTGGAGTGCCTGGACGTCATACAGCAAACAGGATTCCGTGAGCACCTACTCTGGGCCGTGACAGGTTCTGGGAAAACGGAGATGATTTTTGCGAGCATCGAATGGATGTTACAACAAGGAAAACGAGTCGCCATTGCAGCACCAAGAATTGATGTATGTGTTGAACTTGCGCCTCGTTTGAAGGAAGCTTTCCCAACAGTCGAGCAAAACGTCCTTCACTCACAGTCCGAAGAAGGGTACAAGAGAGTGCCACTGACGATTGCGACGACGCACCAGATGCTAAGATTCTACCGCGCATTTGATTTGGTCGTGATTGATGAGACGGACTCATTTCCATATCGGGATAATGAGTTACTGATTCGGGCGGTTCATCGTGCGGTGAAAGAGGACGGTTGCCTGATGTATTTAACAGCGACCCCGTCCCAGACACTAGAGAGAAGAATCAAACGAAAAGAGTTGTCGGTATCCTTATTGCCAGAGCGATATCATAAGAAACCATTAGTAGTACCGACGATGAGTTATATCGGAGACTTAGAGAAAAAAAGCTGAAAAAGAAAAAAGTACCAAAACCGGTGCAGCGGTTTATAGAGGAACATTTAAAAGAGGGAAAACGATTTTTGCTATTTGTACCAAGGATTACACTTCTAGGTCCGATAGAAGCAGCACTTAGACGACAGTTCCCAAATGCAAAATTCGAGACGGTTAGTTCTAAAGAAACTATATCGGCAAGAAAGAATCGCGAAGATGAGAGCAGGAGAGCTCGATTTTTCTAGTGACAACAACGATTCTAGAGCGAGGAGTCACTTTTCCTGGAGTCGATGTTTGTGTCATCAATGCGCACGAAGAGGAGTTCTCAAGAGAAGTTCTCGTGCAAATTGCAGGACGTGTTGGCCGGACCGCAGAATGCCCAACAGGAGAAGTTGTATATTTTCATAATGGGAAAACAAAGGCGATGGTCCAGGCGGTCAGGGAAATCGAAGACTTAAATCGACAAGCGCTTCTTGGGAGGGAAGGTAAATGAAATGTTTATGGTGCGGGGAAGAAGTTGAAAGAGCGGAGCCGATACTATCGTTTTTACTAGGCGCAAACAGAAAGTGCGTCTGCGTCAATTGTGAGCATCCGTTTATGGAATTAAAACAGCATCCAACTTGCCTAGAATGCGGGAGGTTGATGACAAAAGTAGAAGTCTGCCCGGATTGTCAAAAGTGGCATCAAGTAAAAGAAGCGGTACTCCTAAAGAATACGGCCTTATATGCTTATGACGAGGCGGGGCGGAAGTTTATGGAGTTATTCAAATTTGTAGGAGATACAAGAGTGATGACGTTGGTGAAAAAGGAATTAAGACAAGAGTTGCTTAAGTATCAAAAGAAGGGCTTCGTTCTTTGTCCATTACCGTCATCCAATAGCGAGTCTAAGAAAAAAAGAGAATTTCGAGACGATTTCAACTTTACTGAAACAGTGCCGAGTGCCTACCGTTTTGCTTTTAGAACATATTGGCAGTGGTAAAGAAACAATCCGAGAAGACAAGGCAGGAGCGTCTGCAACTAAAACAACCTTTCAAAATAAAAGAGAATGTTGTGGTTCCAAAAAAGGTCTTGTTAGTAGACGATGTTTATACAACCGGCGCAACTTTACACCTTGCCGCAAAAGCATTAACGGAAATGGGTGTTGAAGAAGTGGAGTCTCTGACATTATTTAGATAAAAAGTGTATCATGCGTGATACGTATCATGCATGATACAAAACCAATCGATAAAAATAGCCCAAGCAGAAATCTGCTTGGGCTATTTGAGTTGATTTAGTTATTTTTAAAATCTTGTAGTGACATATTGGTCAAGAGCAAGTAGGGCATTTGCCACATCTTCGGCAGTATAGTCAACAACCATTTGATGGATGGTTTCGCCTTCTTGTGTTGCAAGGGCTCCAATCTTGAGTAAGTCTTCATAAGGAACAGAATCCAATTTTACTTCTTTCAGCGTTGTTGGTAATCCAAGTGCTTGATAGAAAGTAATGTATTTATCGAGTTCTTCTTTTGGACGATTTTCTAATAACAGTTGTGTCAATGTACCGTAAGCTACTTTTTCACCGTGAGTAAGAGTATGGATGTCTCCATGAATCGCTGTGAATCCGTTATGGATGGCATGCGCTGCTGCTAAACCAGCTGATTCAAAACCGATACCGCTGAGGAGGGTGTTTGCTTCGACCACAGCTTCTAAAGCAGGAGTAACTACTTTGGCGTTTGCTGCGGCGACGGCTTGTAGACCATTTTCGAATAAAGTACTTTCGCAGACACGAGCGATGGCTTCTGCAGCAATCGTTGGCACTTGACCGACCATTGTGCTTCCTTGTGCTTCAATGACTGCACGAGCCTCAACCCAAGTAGCAAGCGCATCGGCAATTCCTGAGATTAATAAACGAACAGGAGCATTGGCAATGACTTTTGTATCGACTAATACTAAATCTGGGTTTTTCTTGTAGAAACGATAGCGTTCAAACACGCCTTCTGCTGAATAAATAACAGAGAGGGCAGAAGTTGGAGCGTCAGTTGAAGCAATTGTTGGTAAAATCGCTACCGGACAATTTAGAATCATCCGCAATCGCTTTGGCTGTATCGATCGATTTACCACCACCTAAGCCGATGACTACGTTTAGTTGATGTTCCTTCACAACTTCAGCAACGCGGCGAACTTCGTCATTGGTTGCTTCACCATGGAAGATTTCACGATGAACAAACGCGCCTTCTTTTACGAGGATTTTCTTCTAGTTCTTTACCGACTAAATCATAAACGATAGGGTCGCAAAGAAGGAGATGCCGATCCCCAAGGGCCAAACACGTGAGAAAGACCAGTTTTAAGAACATCTTTCCCCTGAACATAACGAGACGGACTAGCAAATACTTTCCATAATCATAACTCCTTTATAATTTGTTTACTATTTCACTATATCGTTGAAAACGATTTCTGTCAATGGAGATTTTGTGCTGTTTTAACTAGAAATCTGAGACTTACAAAAGAGGGAAGAGAGGGTTTAGTGATAGAGAGTTTTATTGGGAATGATTCTAATCTTCAATGCTGTATGATGTTTCATCTCATGAAAACAAAATATCTCCAAAGAAAAGTCCTCAAAAATACCGTTTTTCCTTAACAATTCTTAATGAAAGAATTCTTGAAAACGGTTGTAAAAGCCCTGTGCATGCTTTATAATAAAACTATAGAAATCAAACGAAGCAATTCCTAAGAGTGGTCCTTAGGGTATTTCTTCAAATCTGGTTTTCCAGATGAAAGGGGAGAGTATTATGTTTAAATATAATATCCGTGGAGAAAATATTGAGGTCACAGAAGCGATTCGTCAATACGCAGAAAAGAAAATTAGCAAATTAGAAAAATACTTTACTGACGTTGCTAATGCGACTGTATATGTCAACTTGAAAGTCTACACTGAAAAGACTGCAAAAGTTGAAGTTACGATCCCACTTCCTTATTTAGTTCTACGTGCCGAGGAAACTTCAATTGATTTATATGGAAGTATTGACTTGGTAGTCGATAAACTTGAAAGACAAGTTCGTAAACATAAAACAAAAATCAATCGTAAATCTCGTGAAAAAGGATTCGATATTGTGTTACCACCACTTCCAGAAGTGCCTGAAGAGGACGAAACAGGATTAGAAATCGTTCGTACAAAACGAATTGATTTGAAACCAATGGATAGCGAAGAAGCTGTTCTTCAAATGAACATGTTAGGACATAACTTCTTTATCTACCAAGATGCTGAAACGAACGAAACAAACATTGTTTATCGTCGTAAAGATGGAAAATATGGTTTGATTGAAACAAATTAATAAAATTTTAGGTGGCTTGAAAAAGCCACCTTTTTTGTTGTGAACAGAAATGGTGCTGATTTTAGCGAAAGAAAACGGAGTTAAAGCACAAATAACTTTCCGTTTGGATAGGAAATTGGGTTTCTTTGACGTAAAATTGTAAAAAAATCGGGTGACTTTGAAAAAAGTCGCCTTTTTTTGCTTTCTTAATTAGCTAAACAATGGTAAAATAAATAAGATGCAATAGGTGTAGCCACCTATTTGTAGTACTTTTATGAGATTTAAAATGTTCACCGATTTAAAAATAGTGGTGAAAATAAAAAAGGAGTTAATTAAATGGCAAATTTTTTGAGACAGTTAGTTGAAAATGATAAGCGTGAATTACGTCGTTTAGGAAAACTAGCGGATAAAGTAATTGCGTTAGAATCTCAAATGGCTGCATTAGAAGATGCTGATTTCCAGTAAAAACAGAAGAATATAAAGCAAGATATGCTCAAGGGGAGTCTTTGGATTCATTACTTCCAGAAGCATTCGCGTTAGTACGTGAAGGGGCTAAACGTGTATTAGGCTTATTCCCATATAAAGTTCAAATCATGGGTGGGATTACACTTCATGACGGTAACATTGCGGAAATGCGTACTGGTGAAGGTAAAACTTTAACAGCGACAATGCCTGTATACTTAAACGCGTTATCAGGCGACGGCGTTCACGTAGTTACAGTTAACGAATACTTAGCAACTCGTGACGCGCGCGAAATGGGTGAGTTATACAACTTCTTAGGACTAACTGTTGGGTTAAACTTAACAGGAATGTCTTCAGAAGAAAAACGTGCCGCATATGCAGCAGATATCACTTACAGCACAAACAGTGAATTAGGATTTGACTACTTACGTGACAACATGGTGGTTTACAAATCACAAATGGTACAACGTCCATTGAACTACGCAGTTGTCGATGAAACAGACTCAATCTTAATCGACGAAGCGCGTACTCCATTGATCATTTCAGGACAAGCTGAAAAATCAACAGTGTTATATCAACGTGCAGATATGTTTGTGAAAGGATTAAAAGAGGAAGAAGATTACACAATCGACTTAACTTCTAAAACAATCTCATTAACAGACGAAGGGATTAACAAAGCTGAACAAACATTCCGCTTACCAAACCTTTATGACGTGGATAACTCAGCGCTTGTTCACCATATCGACCAAGCTTTACGTGCGAACTACATTATGTTACGCGACATCGACTATGTGGTGGATGAAGGTAAAGTTAAAATCGTTGATGGATTTACTGGACGTATTATGGAAGGTCGTCGTTACTCAGATGGTCTTCACCAAGCGATTGAAGCTAAAGAAGGCGTTGAAGTTGAAAACGAGTCTAAGACAATGGCGACAATCACTTACCAAAACTACTTCCGTATGTATCGTAAATTGTCAGGGATGACAGGTACTGCGAAGACTGAAGAAGAAGAATTCAGAGAAATCTACAACATGAACGTTATTGCGATTCCAACAAACCGTCCATGTACAACGTATCGATGGTCACGATTTAATCTACCCATCATTACGTAGTAAATTCCGTGCGGTTGTTCAAGATATCAAACAACGTCATGAAGCAGGTCAACCAATCCTTGTCGGTACGGTTGCCGTTGAAACAAGTGAATTGCTATCTAACTTACTACGCGCAGAAGGAATTCCGCACGAAGTATTAAATGCGAAAAACCACTTTAAAGAAGCAGAAATTATCATGTCAGCTGGTCAACGTGGCGCTGTAACAATCGCGACAAACATGGCCGGACGTGGTACTGACATCAAGCTTGGTAAAGGCGTGAAAGAACTTGGTGGACTTGCGTAATCGGTACAGAACGTCACGAAAGCCGTCGTATCGATAACCAATTACGTGGACGTAGTGGACGTCAAGGGGACCCAGGTGCAACACAATTCTACCTATCATTAGAAGATGATTTGATGAAACGTTTCGGTGGAGAAAAAATGCAAGCAATCTGGGAACGTCTAAACTTAACAGATGAAGGTGACGATAACTTCATCCAAAGCAAGATGTTAACAAGACAAGTAGAATCTTCACAAAAACGTGTTGAAGGGAACAACTACGATACTCGTAAAAGCGTCCTAGAGTACGATGAGGTTATGCGTGAACAACGTGAAATCATCTACTCACAACGTCTACAAATTATTAATGAAGATCAATCACTTGAAAAAGTGACAAAAGGTATGATCCGTCGTACAATTCACCGTGTTGTGGAAAGTCATACATTGACAGATCAAAAAGAGTGGAACTTAGAAGGAATTGTGGACTTTGCTCACAACTCAATCTGTGCTCCAGATGAACTTTCAATTAGTGATTTAGAAGGCAAATCAGCTGCTGAAATCGAAGGCATCTTAAACGAAAAAGCAATGGAAATCTACAAAGAAAAACAAGAGCAATTGAATGGCGACAATCAAATGCTTGAGTTCGAAAAAGTAGTTATCCTACGTGTGGTTGACCGTAAGTGGACAGATCACATCGATGATATGGACCAATTACGTCAAAGCGTTGGTTTACGTGGATACGCTCAAATCGATCCATTAACAGAGTACCAAACAGAAGGTTACGAACGATTCCAACAAATGATTGCTGCAATCGACTATGATGTAACACGTATCTTGATGAAATCTCAAATTCGTCAAAACTTACAACGTGAACAAATACAAGGAGTTCGTAGTGTAGTGGCTACAGGTCATGATAGAACTTCTGACGACGATTCAGAAAAAGCTTAATAACAAAGGGAGACGGCGAAGCATTTCGCCGTTTTCTTTTAGAAAGAGGTCAGTATGGAAATTAGTGAAATTAGAAATGCGCTTGAAGCCATGAACGAACAAATCATCAGTTATAGGAGGTCTCTTTGACTTAGATCGCTTAGAAGAAGATATCGCAGCCTACGAGCAAGAGATGTCTGAACCATCATTTTGGGATGATAGCGAAAGCGAACCAAGTCATTCAAAAGAATAATGAATTAAAGTCTATTTATGATACTTTCCATAAAATGGAATTAGCGCATGAAGAGACGGGTTTGTTATTTGAAATGTATAAAGAAGAGCCAGATGAAGAAGTACATGCGGAAATCGTTGAAGCGATAAAGGCTCTCGAGAAGGACTTGCAACAGTACGAATTAAGTATGTTGCTGAACGGTCCACATGATAAGAACAGTGCCATCTTAGAAATCCATCCAGGTGCTGGTGGTACGGAATCGCAAGACTGGGGAAGTATGCTGCTTCGTATGTATATGCGTTGGGCTGAAAAACATGGCTATCGCGTTGAAACAGTGGACTATCAAGATGGGGATGAAGCAGGGATTAAATCTGTAACCTTGTCGATTGAAGGGTTAAATGCTTACGGGTACTTACGCTCTGAAAAAGGGGTGCATCGTCTCGTTCGTATTTCTCCGTTTGATGCGGCAGGGAAACGTCATACGTCATTCTGTTCAGTGGATGTCGTTCCACAAATGGACGGAGATATTGATATTGAAATTAATCCAGATGACTTAAAAGTGGATGTGTACCGTGCAAGTGGTGCCGGTGGACAACATATTAATAAGACGTCTTCTGCGGTTCGTATTACGCATATTCCAACTGGAATCGTGACGCAGAGTCAGGCGCAACGTTCTCAATTTAAAAACAGAGACCAAGCGATGGCGATGTTGAAGGCGAAATTATTCCAATTAGAAGAAGAGAAGAAGGCGGCTGAATTGGCGGCTATCCGTGGCGAGCAAAAAGATATCGCCTGGGGTTCTCAAATTCGTAACTATGTGTTCCATCCTTATTCAATGGTAAAAGATTTACGTTCTGGATATGAGACAGGAAATATTGGGGCAGTCATGGACGGAGACTTGGACCCGTTTATGGATGCGTACTTAAAATGGACGCTTGAGGGAACGAAAGCAACTGAAGAATAATAGTAGAGAAACACCTAGTGAGAGCTGGGTGTTTTACTTTTGGAAGGCAAATTATTTTAAGTTCGTTTTAATTATCTGTATTATTATTGGGTGAAACTTCCGTTATAACGAAGGAGAAAAGCTTATTAATATAGACACAGTGGTTTATTGACTTTCTTGAGGATGAGTAAATACTCTGATATAGAGTAAAGTATTGTCTTACTGGGATGAATGAGTATACGAGAAGCAATGCCCACACCCAAATTCTTCGCACTGTGAAGGATTTCTCTCGTATCCTGAGTAGTTGAACTCGGGCTCACAGGGCCGACGTCCATTTCAACAAACATCCGCACGACTTGTTCCAAGTCCCTTGCGGTGTTTGTTTCCAATGATTCGTCCCTGAGCGTTCGCCCTCGTATCCTGATTTTAATATTTCTGTAATCTTATGTGAAGGGGTTGTAATATTCGGGTGCTATAATAGGGAGGATTAAAATATCGAAGGATTAGAAAGCTGGTGAGTTTATGATTGAAATGATGAATGTAACTAAGAAATATAATAAAGGAATCACTGCTATTAATAATTTATCTATCCAAATTAAGGATGGAGAGTTCGTTTATGTAGTAGGGCCTTCTGGTGCAGGTAAATCAACTTTCATTAAAATGATGTATCGCGAAGAAAAAGCGACTAAAGGTAGAATTCGTGTAGGTAAATATGATTTGATGAAAATTAGAGATCGTCAAATTCCGTACTTACGCCGTTATGTAGGGGTTGTCTTCCAAGACTTTAAACTCTTACAACATAAAACTGTATACGAAAACGTGGCATATGCGATGGAGGTTATTGAAAAATCACCTCGTGAAATTAAACGCCGTGTAGAAGATGTTTTAGAGTTAGTAAACCTAAAACACCGTATGAGCAATTTCCCGAATGAATTGTCTGGTGGGGAACAACAACGTGTAGCGATTGCTCGTGCAATTGTGAATACACCTGGAATCCTGATTGCCGATGAGCCAACAGGGAACCTTGACCCAGAAACGTCAATGGAAATTATGGATATCCTTGAGCGTATCAACGAACAAGGAACAACAATCGTAATGGCAACACACAATAGCCAAATCGTTAACGAGAAAAAGCATCGTGTAATTGCGATTGAAAATGGTCAAATTGTACGTGACCAAGAACAGGGGGAATACGGATATGAAGATTAGAACCATGGGTCGTCATATACGTGACGCCTTCAAGAGTCTTTTCAGAAATGGATTGATGACATTTGGTGCTGTTTCTGCAGTATCAATGATCTTTATTAATCGTAGGGGTGTTCGTATCACTTCTATTTAACGTTAATAAAATCGGTTCAGATATTGAAAATGACGTAAACGTACGTGTGTTTATTGATTTGGCAGCTGACCAAACAAAAACAGATGAATTAGAAGCAAAAATTAAAGCCTTAGATGGCGTTGAGTCTATCACTTTCCGTTCTAAAGACGAAGAGTTAGAAGACGTAACAAAGAACTTCGGGGAAGAGTTATCATTATTTCAAAAATGATGCGAACCCACTTCGTAATGCGTTCGACGTAAAAGCAGTAGAACCACAAAAAACAAGTGCTATTGCGAAACAAATCGAAGGCATGGACTACGTAGCGCGTGTTCGTTACGGGGAAGCTCGTGCGGATAACTTATTCCGTATTATTGCGACAGCTCGTAATATTGGGGCAGTTGTGATTTTAGGACTATTAGCGTTAGCGATGTTCTTAATTTCAAATACAATCCGTGCAACAATCTATGCACGTAGAACAGAAATCGAAATCATGCGTCTGGTAGGGGCGACAAAAGCGTACATCCGTTGGCCATTCTTCTTAGAAGGCGGTATGATTGGATTAATCGGTTCAATTATCCCAATCGGATTAGTATGGTCTGTATACCTATGGGTGTATAAAGGCGGTTCAGATTTCTTCTCTGGATCAAGCTTTAGCCTACTCGATCCAAATCCATTCTTGATTTATGTTTCAGCAGGAATGGTTGCCATCGGTGTTCTTATCGGTGCGTTTGGTTCAGTTCTTTCAATGAGAAAGTTCTTGAAGAAAATAGTTATAAATTAGCAGAAGGAGTGCAGTTATTGCGCTCCTTCTTTTTTTTTTGAAGACTCATATGCACTAAAAGTTATAACGAGTTCTGAAAAACAGGTATAATCAAATAACGAGTTTCGCATTGACTCAGAATACCACCATCGTTTATAGTAGTTTCATCAGATAAAAGCAATGCAATGAACAGATAAGTAAATAAAGAAGAACGTTAAAGAGAATCCGGTTGGTGGGAAAGGATACGGGGCAATTTATTGAAAATGGTCTGGGAGCAACAAAGGTGATGAAGCTTTTGCGATTTGTACTCGATAACGTACAAGGGTATCTTGCACTATGCAACGTACTTTTGGAGCGGTAAACTGTGAGGTTTATCGGAATTAGAGTGGTAACGCGAAAACTTCGCCTCTAGTGTGTAGAGGAGAAGCTTTTTTTATGGCCCAAACCAACATGGACAGAGCAACATCTGTTGGAAATCACGAAGCGCGCATGTGGTTTCCAAACAAAGAACAATCATTTAACCAAAAAGGGGACTTATAACATGAAATTTAATAAATTATTCAAAGCAACAACATTCGGACTTTTAGCAACAGCATTAGTAGCATGCGGAAACAACTCAGCAAAATCAGAAAGCACAACAGAAGCTGCAAAAGCAGAAGACAAAACAATTAAAGTAGTCGCTTCACCAGCACCTCACGCTGAAATCTTAGAAGCTGCTAAACCAATCTTAGAAAAAGAAGGTTACAAATTAGACATTAACATCGTAAACGACTACGTAACACCAAACAACATCGTTTACGGAGGAGATGCGGATGCAAACTACTTCCAACACACTCCATATCTTGACAAATTTCAACAAAGAACATAACCAAGATTTAGTTTCTGTAGGGAACGTTCATATCGAACCAATGGCAATTTACTCTAAGAAATACAAATCATTAAAAGAATTACCAGACAACGCAGTGGTATATGCATCAACAAACCCTGCTGAAGTAGGACGTTTCTTAAGCTTCTTCACAAAAGCTGGATTAATTAAATTAAAAGATGGGTGTGAACCCTGTAACTGCTGGATTAAGCGACATTGCTGAAAATCCAAAGAACATCCAAATCAAAACAGAAATCGCACCTGAATTGTTAGTATCAACATACGAAAACAATGAAGGGGATGCAGTGATCATCAACTCAAACTTCGCAATCGATGCTAAACTTTCACCAGTGAAAGATTCAATCGCTTTAGAAGACGAAAGCTCACCATACGCTAACTTAATCGCTGTAAAACCTGCTGACAAAGATAGCGCAAAAATCAAAGCGTTAATCAAAGTGTTACAAAGTGATGAAATCCGTAAATTCATCAGCGAAAAATATACAGATGGTTCTGTAATTCCTGCGAAATAATAAAAATAGTAAGAGAACAAGAGGAGTGGAAAGATGCAAAGCCAAAAGCCTTGTACTTTTCGCTCCCTTTTAACATTAAGGAGTGAAACAATGATTCGAGTAGAGAACGTGTCCAAAACATATACTGGGAAACAAGGCACGGTTGAAGCTGTAAAAGATGTCTCATTAGAGATTAGTAGAGGCGAAATTTTTGGAGTGATTGGTTTTTCAGGTGCGGGTAAAAGTACATTAATCCGTTTGTTAAATGGACTTGAGACAGTTACAAGTGGCCATATTTATATTAATGAAAAAGACATTACAACCTTAAAACGCAAAGAGTTGTTAAAAGAGCGTCAAAAAATCGCGATGATTTTCCAACATTTCAATCTTTTATGGTCGAGAACAGTCGAAGAAAACATTGCTTTTTCACTTGAAATTGCAGGAGTTCCAAAAGCCGAGCGTAAAGCTAAGGTAGCCGAATTAATCGATTTAGTTGGACTAACCGGACGGGGAAAATCTTATCCATCACAATTGTCTGGGGGACAAAAGCAAAGAGTCGGGATTGCCCGTGCGTTAGCCAACGAACCAGAAGTCCTTTTATGTGATGAAGCAACTAGTGCACTTGACCCTAAGACAACAAAAGATATCTTAAAATTATTAGTAGAAATCAACCAAGAACTAGGATTAACGATTGTGTTAATTACGCATGAAATGCATGTCGTTCGTCAAATTTGCCACCGTGTTGCCGTGATGGAAGAAGGACGAGTAGTGGAAAGCGGAGAAGTGATTGAAGTCTTCAAAAATCCACAACAACCAATTACAAAACAATTCGTGGGAGAAGAACGTGTGGATGATGAAATCGATGAAGTATTCCATCACCTTTCAACGTCCCTTCGCCCTAGGGGTAGCAGTTCGTATTCAGTATTTAGGCGACCGTACAGGAGACGCCGTATTATCTGAAGCGATTCGTAAACTCGATGCAACGGTATCGATTTTACAAGCGAAGGTAAATATTACGCAAAAAGGGATATTAGGAAGCATGATTATTTTGATTGAGGAAGAATCTTCAAAAGCAGAAGAAGTCATCGAATATCTCAAACAAGCAGAAATTATCGTGGAGGTGTTAGAGCATGTTTAATCTATTTTTAGCATCAGCAAGCCTAGATGAACTTTTCAGAGAAATGTTTTCGTTCGAGAATGTTGTATGGCCTGATGTCATTAAAGCTATCAATGAAACTCTCTATATGACCTTCATTCCAACGTTTTATGTATTTGTCATTGGATTAATTTTAGGACTCCTTCTTTTCTTAACAGGAAAAGGGACGCAGTCTTGAAAATAAATGGGTTCATCTGATTTTAGGCGGAATCATTAATATTTTCCGTGCGATTCCATTTATCATTTTACTGACATCTATTGATGCCTTTTACAAAAGCCATCATGTCAACGATTGTAGGGTCCTAAAGGGGCAATCCCAACATTGATCATCAGCGCTGCGCCATTTTATGCGCGTCTAGTGGATATCGCGTTAAATGAAATCCCATCAGGAGTCATCGAGGCGGCAGAATCAATGGGGGCAAACACTCGTCAAATTATTACAAAAGTGCTGATTCCAGAATCACTTCCAGCACTTGTATCAGGATTACCGTAACGGCAATCGCATTAATCGGTTCTACAGCAGTAGCTGGTGTTATCGGTGCGGGAGGATTAGGAAACTTAGCTTACCTCATTGGTTATACACGAAACAAAGTAGATATCATCTTTGTCGCTACAGTAGCCATCCTTATTTTGGTATTTATTATCCAAATTATTGGGGATAAAGCTACGAAGATAATCGATAAGCGATAGTTTCTTTATCTTCCATATTAAATTATGTAAAATAGCAATAGGCTTTTTGTCTATTGCTTATTTTATTGGAGTGTGATTAGATGTCAGGATTAACCGTAAGACTATATGAAGAGTATTTAGCAGATGTTTATAAAAACCGAAAAGCCGACCAAGGGCTCTTTATTAAATTAGTCGAAGAAATTGGAGAAGTGGCAGAGCAAATTAGTATTCGCGATGGCCGAAAAGAAGGAGCTACAGAAGAAGTACATGCTGAACTTGGAAAAGAACTAGCAGATGTCATCCATTATACGGTTGCAATTGCTGCAGTAAACGGCATTGATTTAGAAAAAGTCATCTTGGAAAAAGACCTCAGTGCCGCTATTAAATATAACCATACAACGAACTTAACGGAGTTTCTTCAAAAGACAGCAAAATACGACTAGTTTACAGCAAGAAAACACTTGCTTTCCACCCTTGTTTAGAGTACGATAGGACATGGAAAAGTAAGTGAAATGATGGGTACAGAAAGTTCTGATTGCTGAGAAAGAACCCCCGCTCTTTAACTGAACCTACCGAATAGGTGATTATGAAAATAATCCGGTGAAATCATCGTTATCAATGTTAAAGAGACATTTACAAAGTAAGTGTAATTAAGGTGGTACCGCGAGTCATTCGTCCTTTTTAGGGGAGTGGCTTTTTTTATTTCACAAAAAACGAAAAAGGAGTCAAGCAGATGGCAGAAAAAACAAACTTACAAAGAGAAGATTTTTCTAAATGGTATATTCAAACCATTCAAAAAGCAGATTTAATGGACTATTCACCAGTGCGTGGATGTATGATTTTTAAACCAGACGGATATGAAATCTTGGGAACATATTCAAGAGGAGTTCAACCGTCGTTTTAAAGAAGAAGGCATTCGTAATGCGTACTTCCCAATGTTAATTCCAGAAAGCTTCTTCACTAAAGAAGCAGACCATATTGAAGGATTTGCTCCTGAATTACCATGGGTGACAGAAGCAGCTGGTGAAAAATTAGAAGAACGTTTAGCGCTTCGTCCAACAAGTGAAACAATGATTGGAACAGCTTTTTCAAACTGGATCAATTCATACCGTGATCTTCCATATGAAATCAACCAATGGGCAAACGTATTCCGTTGGGAAAAGAAACTTTACCATTCTTACGTACTTCAGAGTTCTTATGGCAAGAAGGACATACAGCGCACGCAGATGAAGAAGATGCACGTCGCCGTACAATGAGAATGTTAGATATTTACAAAGAAGTCGTAGAAGGTGTATTAGCAGTGCCAGTTTACGAAGGACAAAAAACTCCTTCAGAACGTTTCGCAGGCGCGGTAGATACTTATTCAATCGAAGCGATGATGAAAGACGGTAAAGCCGTTCAAGCGGGAACTTCTCACTACATGGGAACAAAATTCGCTGAAGCGTTCGACATCAAGTATTTAACAAAAGAAAACGAACACGTACATGCGCATACAACTTCATGGGGAGTATCGACTCGTTTAATCGGTTCATTAATCATGACTCACGGTGACGAACAAGGATTAGTATTACCTCCAAAAGTAGCTCCAACACAAGTAGTCTTAATTCCAGTTGGACCATGGAAGAAAAATCCAGCTATCTTAGAAAAATTAGAAGAGCTTCAAAAAGAATTGAAAGCTGCTGGATTACGCGTGAAGATTGACGACACTGACAACTCTCCAGGATTCAAATTCAATGAGTGGGAATTACGTGGTGTTCCAATGCGTATCGAATGCGGACCTCGCGACTTGGAAAACAATCAAGTGATGACAAAAATGCGTGACTTAGATGAAAAAGTAGCAGTTGGATTCGATGGGTTAGTAGATAGAATCTTTAGCAGAATTAGATACAAATGCAAGGCCGTCTGTTAGAAACAGCTCGTGCGATGCGTGCTTCTAACGAATATACAAACATTGATACTTTAGATGAGTTGAAAGCTCATATCGAAGCAAAACGTGAAGCTGGCGAAGTACCTGGTTGGGTATTAGTTGGTTGGGATGGAACAGAAGAAAGTGAAGCGAAAATCAAAGAAGAAACAGGCTTCACAACTCGTAACATTCCATTTAACGCTCCAGTGAAAAAAGAAAAATGTATCGTAACTGGTAAACCAGCCACTCATACGGTTTGGATTGCTCGTGCGTATTAATCGATTAGGAATTAGTTGGTAGGAGGACAAGATTATGAAAATCAATAAGGCCATTCAAGAATTTGTAGATAGTGCGATTGCTTCAGGGTATGTTTCAAAAGAAGATCGTTACTATTTATTAAACCGCGTGCTTTATTTAGTGGGAGAAGAATCTTTTGAAAGTTCGAAAGAGGTGGAGCAACCTTCTTTATTAGATGCGATGGCAAACTTAGTGGAATCTGCCGTTGAAAGTGGGAAGATTGAAAACGACTCTGAAGAACGCGACTGGTTGGAGCAAGAGTTAATGAACCTTGTGATTCCAAAGCCTTCTGAATTAAACCGTCTATTCTGGGATAAATACGAAGAAGGTCCTAAAGTTGCAACCGATGCGTTTTATAAAATCGCGCTTGATTTAAACTTAATTAAGGTGAAGGATATCGCTAAAAATATTTCCTTTAACGGAGAAACAGAGTATGGCGATTTAGAAATCACGATTAACTTATCAAAACCAGAAAAAACAAAAGAAGAAATCATCAAAGCAGCGCAGTCGAAGGATTTCAATTATCCTGCCAACCGTCTTTGCTTTGAAAACGTGGGCTACCATGGTCGTATCAACTGGCCAGGTCGTGCCAACCACCGTATTGTCGGAATGGAACTTGGTGGAGAGTCTTGGGGGTATCACTATTCTCCATATGCTTATTATTCTGAGCATGCCATCTTCTTGTCTGAAAACCTAGAACCAATGAAAGTGGATGAGGGAGCGTTTAGCCGACTCCTTGAAATCGTGACACAATTCCCTCATTATTTTGTAGGGTCAAACGCAGGGCTTCCAATTGTTGGTGGGTCAATTTTAAGTCATAACCACTATCAAGGAGGCCGTTACGAGTTCCCGATGAACCGTGCAAAGTTTTAGAAACTGGTATTTCTAAGAAATTTGACACCGTTGAAATCGAACGTCTTTACTGGCCACTTTCTGCGCTTCGTCTTCGCGGAAATAACCGTGAGGAAGTATTTGAAGTGGCAGTCGATGTCCTAAAAGCATGGGAAAACTATGAAAACAAAGATCTTGAAATCTTACGTGAATCTAATGGGGAACCGCATAATGCGATTACACCAATCGTGCGACGTCAAGGAGATGCGTATGAATTTGATTTAGTATTACGTAACAACCGTACAACAGCGGAGTTTCCCTGATGGAATTTTCCACCCACATGCGGATGTACAACATATTAAAAAAGAAAATATCGGTTTAATTGAAGTAATGGGGCTTGCGATTTTACCACCACGTCTGGAACGTGAACTTCGCGATGTGAGAGACTATCTCGTTGGAGAAGGAAGTCTTGAAGCTGTTGCAGAAATTCACCAAGAATGGGCGAAAGAATTAAAAGCACAAGCACCAACAAAAGAAACTGTAGACGCATTTTTACAAAAAAAGCGGTTAGTGCAAAAATTCTGCCGCGTGTTAGAATATGCAGGCGTCTTTAAACAAACAAAAAGAAGGCCAAGAAGCATTCAGCGCCTTCATGCATGAATTTACGAAATAGTTAGAAAGGAAGTGCCGTATGACAATCCTCGCACTAGATACATCGAATAAGACATTATCGGTCGCTGTAGAACTGACAGACGGTACCATTATTGAACAAACGATTGAGAATACGTTGCAACATAGTGTTCTCCTTGTGCCAACTATCGAAGCTGTATTTAAAGAAGCCGGCATTTACAGCAAAAGACTTAACAAAGATCGTTGTTGCTGAAGGTCCTGGATCTTACACAGGTCTTCGAATTGGCGTAACCGTTGCTAAAACACTCGCGAAGAGTCTGGGGATTCCACTTGTTGGCGTCTCCAGTCTCGACGTCTTTTTACCAGACCTTACTTCGAAAGTGAAGGTGGGAGAAGTCGTTGTGCCGTTTTTTGATGCCAGACGTGGAAATATTTTTGCAGTAGGTAATCAAAAAACTGACGAAGGCTTTGAAAAGGTGATTACGGAACAACATATTTCATGGGATGATTTCTTGAAAGTGTTTCCGGAACATGCAGCGGGAGTGACTTTTGTAGGACAATTACAGTCGATTACAAAAGAAGCAATCGTCGAAAAAGGAGCGAGCGAGGCGAAGTGGCTTGAAGGGCTAGAAGCGATTCCTCACGCAACATCGCTTATCGAATTAGGAAGAAATAAGGAAGCTGTTGACGCGGACGTCTTCGTCCCAATGTACTTGAAACTGGCAGAAGCAGAAGAAAATTGGCAAGCTGAGCATCCTTTAGAAAAGGGGTCAGTGTATGTGGAACGAGTTTAAAGAACGCTTCATGCAGTGGTTTGATAAAATCAAAGCACTGTTTTTAGAAGAAGCGAAACAGATGGATCCGATTCGCGACCAGTTTGAGAACTTTGAAAAAAGAGTGATTCTTGGAAACGGCGCGCAAGCAAAAATCAGAATCGGCCTTCCAGAAGATGCCACTCGCATATTTGAAGTGGAGAAGGCTGCTTATGATGGAGAGTCTCCATGGGCAAAAGATGTTCTTGAAAAAGATGTCGCTCATAATCCAGCTGCTATTTATATTGTGCTGGAAGCGGAAGACGAAATCGTTGGCTTTATCGGAGCGAGAACAACAGAAAGTGCGGATTTACATATCACGAATGTGTCCGTACTGCACGATTATCGCTTTTTAAATGTCGCAACTTTATTATTGAAAGCACTAGAAAAAATCGCCCGCGCGCTAGACAAGAAAGAAATTACGCTTGAAGCTCGCGTGTCGAATACAAAAGCTATTAAGCTCTATCGTAAAAATGGATACGAAGTTGTTGGTACAAAGGAAAATTACTACACTCCTGAAAATGAAGATGCCGTGGAAATGCTCTATGCATTACCGCCAAAAACGCCGTCTTCATTCCATTCATCAGAGTATTCATTTACAAGATTACATCCAGCTGATTTAGCGATGGCAGAGGCATTAGTCGCATTAGTGCAAGAAAACTACGAGCATCCAAATAATTGGAGTGCCGAGAGTTTCCTTGCCGATTTAGAAAATCCAACAAACGCGTATTACGGAGTATGGATGCAACGCCAACTAGTTGGATTCCTCGGAGTCCAAAGTGTACTGGATGAAGCAACCATCACGAATATCGTGATTGCGAAAGACTATCAAGGTAAAGGTCTCGCGCAACGTTTATGGCAAATGGCCTTATACGATTTGAAGCAAAAAGACGTGAAAGTTGTTTTCCTAGAAGTGCGTGAAAGCAACAAGCGTGCTCAATATTTATATGAAATTCTTGGGTTTCGAAGCCTTCCATACGAGAAGTGATTATTACAGTGACCCAGTTGAAGATGCGATTGAATATCGCTTAGAAATTGAACAAAGATAGGAGGAGCAATATGAAAGAAACATTGATTCTAGCAATTGAAAGTAGTTGTGATGAGACAAGTGCAGCCGTGATTCAAAACGGAAACACCATCCTTTCAAATATTGTAGCCTCTCAAATTAAAAGTCATATGCGTTTTGGTGGGGTTGTGCCAGAGATTGCTAGCCGCCATCATGTCGAACAAATTACACAAGTCATCGACGAAGCACTTGCAAAAGCAGGCAAAACGTTGGATGATATGGACGCCATTGCAGTGACATATGGTCCAGGTCTTGTTGGAGCTCTTTTAATTGGGATTTCCGCAGCGAAAGCCTTGGCACTTGCGAGTGGAAAACCACTCATTGCCGTGAACCATATGGCAGGACATATTTACGCAAACCAACTCGTGGAACCTTTGCAATTTCCCACTAATGGCGCTTGTCGTAAGTGGTGGACATACAGAACTTGTGTATATGCCAGATGATGGCGAGTTCCAGATTATCGGAGAAACAAGAGATGATGCTGCAGGGGAAGCGTATGATAAGATTGGTCGTATTTTGAACTTGCCATATCCTGGTGGAAAGAAAATGGACGAATTAGCGCATCTTGGAAATGATACGTATGACTTTCCACGCGCCATGATTCATGAAGACCATTTTGATTTCAGTTTTAGTGGATTGAAATCAGCGGTTATCAATCGTGTGCATAACGCCAAACAAAAAGGCGAAGAGATTATCCCTGAAGACTTAGCCGCAAGTTTCCAAGCCAGTGTCGTAGAAGTACTTGTCGAAAAAACAAGACGCGCACTTGAAGCGTATCCTGTAAAACAATTTGTGTTAGCAGGAGGAGTGGCAGCTAATCGTGGTCTTCGTACAGCGATGACACAAATGATGGAAGAACACTATCCAGCAGTGACATTTCTCCATTCCCGCCATTATCACTTTGCGGGGATAATGCGGCGATGATTGGTGCTGCAGCCTATACAAAATACATGCAAAAAGACTTTGCAAATATGGATTTAAACGCAATTCCCGGACTTGAATTAGGGGATGAATAAAACTATTGCAAATTCAATTTGAGCATGTTATTATATTCGTGTTGCATTATGCATGCGAAAATAAATAACTCTGGATTAGCAAATAATTCAGGGCAGGAGGAATAGAAATGAAACAAGGAATTCACCCAGAATATCGTCCAGTAGTTTTCATGGATACAACTACAGGATTCAAATTCTTATCAGGTTCAACAAAGACTTCAAGTGAAACAGTTGTATGGGAAGACGGAAACGAATACCCATTACTACGTGTGGAAATCACTTCTGATTCTCACCCATTCTACACAGGTCGTCAAAAATTCACTCAAGCAGACGGACGTGTGGATCGTTTCAACAAAAAATACGGTCTCAAATAAGAACTTTACAAACTCTCTCACTTCGAGAGAGTTTTTTTGTGCGTTCAATACTTTTAGTAACCGCCAAGGGCGGCGATTATGGTATAAACAGGAGAAGTTTGAAAAAGAGAATTCTTTTTATCAGCCATTGTTTATTGAAACAAAATAGCGGGATACCGGAGAAAGCCTTGGAGTCTTTCTCCTTCGAAGCCTCAAACAAGCCGTAATGGATAAATCCATAACGGCTTTTAATTCGCATTCGATATGATTTCCCGCTATGGTTTCAATAAATGTCTGATAAGCGAATTCTCTTTTAATGTTTTTGTGCAATACCATAATCGCCTTCTGGGCTTAAACTCTACTCGAGGAGAGAGTTTGGAAGTTCTATTTTCGACAAGGGGCAAGAGAGAAGGGATAGATTGTGTGCGTTTCAGGAGGACAGAGAATTCTTATTATCAGTCATTGTTTATTGAAACAAAATAGCGGGATACCGGAGAAAGCCTTAGAGTCTTTCTCCTTCGAAGCCTCAAACAAGCCGTAATGGATAAATCCATAACGGCTTTTAATTCGCATTCGATATGATTCCCCGCTATGGTTTCAATAAATGTCTGATAAGCGAATTCTCTTTTTAATGTTTTTGTGCAATACCATAATCGCCTTCTTGGCATAAAAAGCTTCTCGAGGAGAGAGTTTGAGAGTTCTATTCTCGACTAGGGACGAGGGAATAGGGATTAAGTTTGTGCGTTTCATGAGGGGAGTAGATGTAACATTTTTGTTACGTAACAAAAATGTTACATCATGGAGTGAGAGTGGAAATTAACAAATATGTTAATTTTGGGCATAAAAAAACAGCCTTGCGAGAGCCAAAGCTGTGTGAAAATGTTATTTATAAGTGTCTTCAAGTTTTGCCATGAATGCGCCAAGCCATGTACCGAATCCTAACATCACAACGCAAGCAAGGTATTGAACGATGTCAAATCCATCGTAGTTTGTTGGGATGATCATTACAGTTGAAGCAAGCACGATTCCGAAAATGAAGTGGAATAATTGTGGGTAAGCTTTCTTGAAAATGTAGTGTACAAGTTTTGAGAAGAGCGCTAATGTTACAAGTCCACCTAATGCGATTGGAAGAATCACGCTCATGTCTAATGTTTTGAAACCATCTGACATTTGTTTGTACATTCCCATGTATACGATGAAGTTTGATGGGCTAAGTCCAGGAACGATAATTCCTAAAGCGATTAATCCACCAGCAATCATCCAAGTGAAGAAGTTTGCTTCCACGCTACCGCCGATTGCATTTTCACCTAAATAAAGAAGTACGCATCCGCCAATAAATGAAGCAAGTAGAATGATAATATCGCGTGTTGAGCGACCTTCTTTTCCAGCTTCTTTCCAAAGAGCAGGGATTGTTCCGACGATACATCCGATGAAGAACCAAAGGATGATTGTTTCAAAGTTACCAAGTAAGTAACTTACGCCGAAATGATAGAACTACGATACCTGCAAGAGCACCGATTCCGACTGGTAAGAAGAATAAGATGTTCTTCTTGAAGTCTTTTGTGACGTTTGCTAGGAAAGCAATCATGCGTTCATAAAGTCCAAAGATAGCAGCAAGTGCACCACCGCTGACACCTGGGAGGATAAATCCTGACCCGATGAACATTCCTTTAATGAATCGTAAGAACCAGTCATTTTTCTTTTGTTTATCTAATTGATGTTGAGTTGATCTTTGTTCCATAGTACCTCCAATAAATAATTCTGTCTTCTATTATACTGTAATTTGAAAGATGAGCAAGTAATGTTAAGTCTCTTAAAGAAATCTTTCCATTCATTGCGTGTTAAATGCTTTTTTGTTATACTTGAAGGGTGAAAGTTTATAGTTTTTATGACTTAAACAATCTAAATTTTCAAATTGAAAGGAGTTGAATGGATGAAAATTGCTGTAGTTACAGATAGCACGGCTTACTTAACAAAAGAAGAATATGCCGAGTATGGTATTTACGTATTGCCGATGTCTGTTATTTTCGGACAGGAAACTTATCGAGAAGAGATTGATATTACTGCTGAAGAATTTTATGCAAAAGTAAAAAGTTCTCCAGTCTTTCCAACAAGTACACAACCTGCTGTAGGGGAAACATACGAATTATTCCACGAACTTGCAAAAGATTATGACGCTATTATTCCTATTACTATTTCTAGTGGAATTAGTGGAACTTACCAAACATGTGTGGCTGTTGCCGAAGATATGAAAGACGAAATAGCCATTTATCCAATCGATTCAGAGATTAGTTGTGCACCGCAAGCGCGTGCAGTAAAACTAGCTGCTATCATGGCGAAATCTGGAGAATATTCACCTGAAGAAATCGTTGAAACGGTTCAACGTTTAGTAGATCGTACGACAGCTTACTTTATCGTTGATGATTTAAGCAACTTACAACGTGGTGGACGTTTATCAGCAGGGGCTGCTTTAGTCGGGATCCATGTTGAAAATTAAGCCAATCTTGACATTCGTTGATAAGAAAATCGTTCCTTTCGAGAAGATTCGTACACAACAAAAAGCGATGAAACGAATTGAACAGGTATTTGCTGACGAAACAGGAACAACAGATGGTGACGGCTATGAATTAGTCATTATCCATGCAAATGCTCCAGAAGCTGGCGAAGCTTGGAGACAAAAAATGCAAGAACAATATCCTAAATTACGTACTTCATTGGCGTATTTTGGACCTGTAGTAGGAACTCACCTTGGTGAAGGTGCCTTAGGGTTCTCATGGGATATCGTACAAGAAAAGAATTTAGAAAAATAAAGAGTGGGGGAACCCGCTCTTTTTCTTCATGAAACAGAGGGATACAAATGACACTTGTTGTGAAAAAGATGTTAGCCAATACGCTAAAAGAACTAATGAATGAAAAGCCGTTGACGAAGATTACTGTACAGGATTTAACGAAGAAATGCGGGATTAGTCGTCAAACGTTTTATAATCATTTCCATGATATTTATGAATTGGTCGAATGGATTTATTTAAATGAAGCGCATATCACGCTTGGTGAGAATATTTCTTATGAGAATTGGCAAGACGCCCTGGAGGCACTATTCCAATATATGGATGACAATCGCAACTTTGTCCTTAACACTTATCGGTCTGTTAGCAAAGAAAACGTAGAGCGACTCTTGCAACGCGAAGTGGAACGATTCTTGACGGATTTGATTTTTAATGAAATTAATGTCAGTGGCGAAGAAGCAGAGCAAGTTCAATTTTCGATTGAGTTTATACGTATGCACTTGTTGGTGTAGGACTTGATTGGATTGGCCGTCAAATGCCTGGTACCGCCAAAGAACTTGTTGAAAAAATCGAACAAGTCATGATTGGAACAATTGTAGCTCGGATTTCCCAATAAAAACTTTACAATTCCATCCCAGTGTCCAAACTTTGGACATTGGGATTTTTTTGTCTATGGAGCTTTTGGTGAAACGGTAGTAGAGTAATGCATGTAAAGAACAAATCCTGATTTTCAGGAAATAGGAGGAATTACTATGTATCATTCAAATGGAAATTACGAAGCATTTGCTCGCCCTAAAAAACCACAAGGCGTTGACCAAAAATCAGCTTATTTAGTTGGTTCAGGACTTGCATCCTTATCAGCAGCAGCTTTCTTAGTAAGAGACGGTCAAATGAAAGGAGAAAACATTCATATTTTAGAAGAACTTCCACTTGCAGGAGGAAGCTTAGACGGAATCTTAAATCCAACACGCGGATTCATTATTCGTGGGGGACGTGAAATGGAAGACCACTTCGAGTGTTTGTGGGATTTATTCAGATCAATTCCTTCACTAGAAGTCGAAGATGCCTCTGTGTTAGATGAGTTCTACTGGCTTAATAAAGAAGACCCTAACTTCTCACATTGCCGCGTGATTGAAAATAAAGGGCAACAAATCCCAGATGATGGCCAATTCACTTTAAGCGACAAATCAAGCGAAGAAATGGTGAAATTATATATGACCTCTGAATCTGAATTGCAAGGGTTAAAAATTACCGATGTATTCAGTGAAGAGTTCTTCGAATCAAACTTCTGGACTTATTGGGCTAGTATGTTTGCGTTTGAAAAATGGCATTCAGCGATTGAAATGCGCCGTTACATTTTACGTTTTATTCATCATATCGATGGTCTACCTGATTTATCTGCATTGAAATTTACTAAATACAACCAATATGAATCACTCGTTTTACCGCTCGTGAACTACTTGAAAAAACATAATGTTCAATTCGAATACGATACAGTCGTTAAAAATGTGATTGTTGAACATGTTGGAAGTGACATGATTGCCAAAGAACTTGTGTTAGAGGTAGGTGGTGTTTTAGAAACACGCAATTTAACAGAAAACGACTTAGTATTCGTGACAAACGGAAGTATTACTGCTGCAACAACATACGGAGATAACAATACTCCAGCTCCAATTTCAAAAGAATTAGGTGGATCATGGAGCTTATGGAAAAACTTAGCCAAACAAGATGAACGCTTCGGACATCCAGAAGTATTCTGTGAAAACTTGCCAGACCAAAGCTGGTTCGTTTCAGCTACAACAACTGTAAAAGACAAACGTATCGCTGAATATATTCAAAAAATCTCAAAACGTGATCCTTATGCTGGAAAAGTGGTGACAGGAGGAATCGTAACGGTTCGCGACTCAAACTGGATGATGAGCTATACATTAAACCGTCAACCACACTTTAAAGCACAAAGTAAAGATGAATTAGTCGTATGGATTTACGGATTATATTCAGGAATCAAAGGAAACTATGTGGAAAAACCAATCGAAGAATGTACAGGGATTGAAATTGCCGAAGAATGGTTATACCACATGGGTGTTCCAGAAGAATTAATTCATGAATTTGCTAGCGAAGGATGCAACACTGTTCCTTGCTACATGCCTTATATCACAAGCTACTTCATGGCTCGTAAAGATGGCGACCGTCCACTCGTTGTTCCAAATGGCTCTAAATATTGCCTTCATTGGTAACTTTGCAGAAACTCCACGAGATACAGTGTTCACAACTGAATATTCTGTTCGTACAGCGATGGAAGCTGTATATACATTGCTTGATGTCGATCGTGGTGTGCCAGAAGTGTTCGCTTCAGCTTATGACTTACGCGTTCTTACAAAATCAACAAACCGCTTGATGGATGGTAAGAAATTAGCCGATGTGAAAGTTCCGTTCTTAGTGAAATTATTTGAAAAACGTGCTGCAAAGAAAATCAAAGGTACGATGATTGAAGAACTTCTCAAAGACTCTAACTTAATCTAATGAGTGAAACCTCTCTAAGTCTCTTAGAGAGGTTTTTTCGTATCTTGTGTTGAGGTGATAGATATGAATATCGTTAGAACGAAAACGGGAGAATTGATTCATGCCACACAAATTAAAGAAGATGAAGTTTACTTTTGCCCGGAATGCGGGGAAGAAGTAACAAAGAAGGTTTCTAGAAATGGAGTCGTGTTCTTTTCGCATATGCCTAAAAAACATCGTCAGGAAGAAACAATCGCACATCAAGAGGGGAAACATTTGTTGCTTGCGAGTTTAAAGAGCCATGGGTTTCATGCAGAACTCGAGCCTTATGTAGCGTCTATTGAACAAATTCCGGATATCGTTGTGACAGAAGGAGAACGTGCATGGTGCATCGAGTATCAATGCAGTGTGATTCCTACAGAAGAAATTATGGAGCGAACACGACATTTGGGAGGAATTGGCATGTCGGTTGACTGGGTTTTAGGGGAGAATTATGAGAGTCAGCATAAATTGACGGACACCTTTAGTTACTTAATGAAATATCATCCACAACTCGGGAATTTCCTTATTTTCTTTGTGAATGGTGAGATGATTTTTCATACGCAAATCAAGGTGAAGCCTCGCTCGCAGCAGATGACGTTTCAAGTCGTACGCGTGCCGCTTTTATCGTTCTCGTGGAAAAAGTGGAGAAAGATGGTAGAGGATTCCGTTCCAGTCAAAGCGCATCTAAAACCCGTTGATGCGATAGAATGGACGCCAAGAGATACGATGCTCTTTAAGAAATTAGCATCTCCACTGACGAGGTCGTTCCTAGTGAAGTTATACCGCTGCAGACAGACGCTTGAGGACTTGCCGAGCCGCTTCTTGACCTTTCCGATTTACACAGAGACGTTTAAAGTACCCAATCTTGTCTGGAAGGGGCATGCATGGATTCTGTTGGAACAAATGGCTTTTTCAGGAGACGTTGAAATGATGGATTTTGTAAAGCGAGTAGAAGAAGTTTGGCGCCCGCTCATGCGTCCCGTTCCGAATCCCCAAAGCCAGATGGAGGCGTGCCTCTGGGAGCTGTTAGATGAGCTTTTAGCCGATAAGAAAATCAAGCTAGGGTATCCAAAATCAAAAATGAACCGTTTGCAAAAGAAGGGTGATTTTGGTAAAATATTAGTGAGTGTAGAGGGATGAAAAGGCAAATAGAGATAATTATGGTAACTGTATATCCAATTATTTAATCCTTTCAACTATACTTGCACAAAGGCATTTATAGACATAATTATTTGATGAAGATTTGTCATCATCCTCCTATCTGGGGCTGTGGAAAAACCATGGCCCCTTCCTAGTTTGCTAGGGCAATATCAGGGCACGTATCGTGCAAGGAAAGGAAGTTTTTCATGAAATATTCAGAAGAAGGATTACAATATCATATCCATACACGTAAAGGTGATGTAGGTCGTTATGTGATTTTACCAGGGGACCCAAAACGTTGCGCAAAAATCGCAGAACATTTTGAAGATGCAAAACTGGTGGCTGATAATCGCGAATACGTGACTTACACAGGTTACTTAGATGGAGAAAAAGTCAGTGTAACATCAACAGGGATTGGTGGCCCATCTGCTGCGATCGCGCTTGAAGAATTAGTGCGCAGTGGGGCAGATACTTTTGTCCGTGTCGGAACATGTGGTGGAATTGATATCGACGTTAAAGGTGGCGATATCGTGATTGCGACAGGTGCGATTCGTACAGAAGGAACAACACGTGAGTACGCGCCAATCGAATTCCCAGCGATTGCAAACTACGATGTTGTAACAGCACTGATTAATGCTGGTAAAGGCTTAGGCTACACAACACATGCAGGCGTTGTTCAATGTAAAGATTCATTCTATGGACAACATGAACCTCAAGTGATGCCAGTAAGCTATGACTTACAAAACAAATGGGAAGCTTGGAAACGTCTTGGCGTGAAGGCTTCTGAAATGGAATCAGCAGCGTTATTCGTTGTAGCTAGCCATTTAGGAGTTCGCGTTGGATCTACTTTCCTAGTAGTAGGGAACCAAGAGCGTGAAGCAGCAGGTTTATCAAACCCAATCGTTCACGATACAGAAGCTGCGATTAAAGTGGCTGTTGAAGCACTTCGCAACTTAATTAAAGAAGACCGCGCAAAATAGGAAAGAGGGATTATATGGAAATCAAAGAAATTTTGAAAACAGTAGACCATACATTGCTATTGCCTGCATCAACTTGGAGCGAAATTAAAGAGATTTTGGATGATGCGATGAAATACGAAACAGCGTCAGCATGTATCCCGGCTTCTTTTGTTAAACGTGCGAGCGAATACGTGAATGGTAAATTAGCCATCTGTACCGTTATCGGATTCCCGAACGGCTATAGCACAACAGCGACAAAAGTCTTCGAGACAAAAGATGCAATCCAAAATGGTGCGAGCGAAATCGATATGGTGATTAATATCGGCGATGTGAAAGATGGACGCTTCGATGTTGTGGAAGATGAAATTCGTCAAATCCATGAAGCGTGTAATGGACATATCTTAAAAGTCATTATCGAAACAGCGCTTCTTACTGAAGAAGAAATCATCAAGATGTGTGAAGTCGTGACGAAAGCAGGAGCTGAATTCATTAAGACATCAACAGGTTTCTCAACTGCAGGTGCAACATTTGAGCACGTGGCATTGATGAAGAAACACGTTGGCGAAGGCGTTCTTGTGAAGGCTGCCGGCGGAATTTCTAGCATTGAAGATGCTGAAATTCATCGGATTAGGAGCAAGTCGTCTTGGAACAAGTCGGATTGTGAAAATCGTGAAGAATCAATCCGTAGAAGAGGGCACTTATTAACCCCGAAAAACCAGATAAAATCTAAATTTCCCAAGTGTTGTCGACCTTGACGACGCTTGGGATTTTGTGTATAATAATATAACGCAATAAGTGTGGATTTTAATCGGTGTGAGGGGTTGAAATATTGTCCAATTCCTTACAAATAAAGGCTTAAAACAAAAGAATTTGCATTTTTCACAAATGACAGCAAACAATTCTTTTGGTTTTTTTTTGCTTAAAAATCGACCGAAATCTTCATTTGTTACGAATTTTTAATAAATGTCATCAAAATGTAACATTTATCAATACTAATTTTATAGGGGTGGAAGAGTTGGCACATCATGATGTGAAATACGGTAGACACCGTGTGCGTAGAAGCTATGCACGAATCAGTGAAGTATTAGAATTACCTAATCTGATTGAAATCCAAACAGATTCTTACCAATGGTTCCTAGATGAAGGTATCCGCGAAATGTTCAAGGATATTTCTCCAATCGAAGACCACACTGGTAACTTGTCATTGGAATTCTTAGATTACGAATTACATGCTCCAAAATATAACATACAAGAAGCTAGAAACCACGACGCAAATTACGCGGCTCCAATTTACGTGAAAATGCGTTTAGTGAACAAAGAAACTGGCGAAGTGAAAGACCAAGAAGTATTCTTCGGTGACTTCCCATTAATGACTGAAATGGGTACATTTATCATTAATGGTGCAGAACGTGTAATTGTATCTCAATTAGTTCGTTCTCCTGGTGCTTATTTCCATGACAGACTGACAAAAACGGTAAACAATTATATGGTTCAACATTAATTCCAAACCGTGGTGCATGGTTAGAGTACGAAACAGACTCAAAAGACATTTCTTATGTACGTATCGACCGTACTCGTAAAATCCCATTAACGGTATTAGTTCGTGCGTTAGGTTTCGGTTCAGATGACCTTATCCAAGAAATCTTCGGGGATAGCGAAACATTACGTTTAACATTAGATAAAGATGTTCATAAACGTATGGATGAATCTCGTACAGAAGAAGCATTAAAAGATATTTATGACCGTCTACGTCCTGGTGAACCAAAAACAGCTGAAAGTTCACGTAACTTATTAACAGCTCGTTTCTTCGACCCACGCCGCTATGATTTAGCAGCAGTTGGACGCTACAAAGTCAACAAAAAATTAAATCTTAAAACTCGTTTATTACACCAAACAATCGCTGAGAACTTAGTAGATCCTGAAACAGGCGAAATCGTTGTTGAAAAAGGAACTGTTCTTGAACGCGATGTAATGGAAAAAGTAGTAGAAGTACTTGAAAAAGGTGCGAACTTATTTACTTTACATCCATCAGAAGACGGTGTAATCAAAGACCCTGTAACAATCCAAACAGTAGAGGTTTACTCACCAGCTGACCCAGAACGCGTGATTAAAATCATCGGTAACGGAAACGTTGCTGAAGACGTAAAACACGTAACTGCAAGCGACATTATCGCAACAATAAGCTACTTCTTAAACCTTTACGAAGGAATCGGAACAACAGACGACATCGACCACTTAGGAAACCGTCGTATCCGTTCAGTAGGGGAATTATTACAAAACCAATTCCGTATCGGTTTATCTCGTATGGAACGTGTGGTTCGCGAACGTATGTCTATCCAAGACACTGCAACAGTGACACCACAACAATTAGTAAATATTCGTCCAGTCGTTGCGGCAATTAAAGAGTTCTTCGGATCTTCTCAATTATCACAATTCATGGACCAAACAAACCCATTAGGAGAGTTAACACACAAACGCCGTCTATCAGCGTTAGGACCTGGTGGTTTGACTCGTGACCGTGCCGGATATGAAGTTCGTGACGTTCACTATTCTCACTATGGTCGTATGTGTCCTATCGAAACTCCTGAGGGACCAAACATCGGGTTGATCAACAGCTTATCAACATATGCGAAGATTAACAAATATGGTTTCATCGAAACTCCATACCGTCGTGTAGACTGGAACACTCATAAAGTTACAGATAAGATCGACTACTTAACAGCCGACGAAGAAGATAGCTTCGTAGTAGCGCAAGCAAACTCTCCATTAAATGAAGACGGAAGCTTCGTGAACGATGTTGTTATGGCGCGTTACGTATCTCAAAACTTAGAAGTGCCAGTAGACCGCGTGGACTACATGGACGTTTCTCCAAAACAAGTAGTTGCAGTTGCGACAGCATGTATCCCATTCTTAGAAAAACGACGACTCAAACCGTGCGTTGATGGGTGCGAACATGCAACGTCAAGCTGTTCCATTGTTAAATCCAAAAGCACCATTCATCGGTACAGGTATGGAATACGTATCTGCGCATGACTCAGGGGTTGCCTTGTTATGTAAACGTGATGGTGTTGTCGAATTCGTTGATGCTAAAGAAGTACGTGTACGTACAGCTGATGGCTCATTAGATACTTACCAAATCACTAAGTTCCACGGATCAAACGCGGGTATGTGTTACAACCAACGTCCAATCGTGGCACAAGGGGATAAAGTAGTTAAAGGCGAAATCCTAGCAGACGGACCTTCTATGGAAAAAGGTGAATTAGCATTAGGACAAAACGTTCTAGTAGCGTTCATGACTTGGGAAGGTTACAACTACGAGGATGCTGTTATCATGAGTGAACGTTTAGTGAAAGACGATGTGTATACATCAATCCACATCGACGACTACGATTCAGAAGCTCGTGATACAAAACTTGGACCTGAAGAAATTACTCGTGAGATTCCAAACGTTGGGGAAGACGCATTGAAGAACCTTGACGCTGACGGAATTATCCGTATCGGTGCCGAAGTTAAAGATGGCGACATCTTAGTCGGTAAAGTAACTCCTAAAGGGTTAACAGAACAATCACCAGAAGAACGTTTATTACACGCAATCTTCGGTGAAAAAGCTCGTGAAGTTCGTGACACGTCTCTACGTGTACCTCACGGCGGTGGCGGTATTGTCCGCGATGTACGTGTGTTCACACGTGCAGCAGGTGATGAATTAGCACCTGGTGTAAACAAATTAGTTCGTGTATATATTGTACAAAAACGTAAAATCAATGAAGGGGATAAGATGGCCGGACGTCACGGTAATAAAGGGGTTGTTTCCCGTATTATGCCGGAAGAAGATATGCCATTCTTACCAGATGGAACACCAGTTGACATCATGTTAAACCCATTAGGGGTACCTTCACGTATGAACATCGGACAAGTGTTAGAGTTACACTTAGGTATGGCTGCTCGTGAATTAGGTATTTACATCGCAACACCAGTATTCGATGGTGCGCAAGATGAAGACGTATGGGGAACTGTTGCAGAAGCGGGTATGGCTCGTGATGCGAAAACAATTCTATATGATGGACGTACAGGTGAACCATTCGATAACCGTGTGTCAGTAGGGGTTATGTACATGATCAAACTTGCCCACATGGTTGACGACAAACTTCACGCTCGTTCAATTGGACCATACTCACTCGTTACACAACAACCTCTTGGAGGTAAAGCGCAATTTGGTGGACAACGTTTCGGGGAAATGGAAGTATGGGCACTAGAAGCTTATGGTGCTGCTTATACATTACAAGAAATCCTAACGTACAAATCAGATGACGTTGTTGGTCGTGTGAAGACTTACGAATCAATCGTTAAAGGTCAACAAATTTCACGTCCAGGAGTTCCAGAATCATTCCGCGTATTAGTAAAAGAATTACAAGCTTTAGGTCTTGATATGAAAGTACTTGACGCACAAGATGAAGAAATCAAACTTGAAGATATGGACGAAGACGAAGGAATTCGTTTCAGTGACGTTGAAAGAACAAATGATAGACGTGCTCAATTAGATGAGTATTCTGATCGTGCAGCTGAATTATCAGCAGCAGAAGAAGCAGCTGACGCAGCTGAAGAAGATGCAGCCGATGTAGAAGACGTTGAAGACAATTTTGATACTGACGAAGAGTAATAGAACTATTGGAATCGTAGGGCAATTCCAAAAGAAAGGGAGGTAGGCCCCTTGATAGATGTAAATAATTTTGAAAGTATGCAGATTGGGTTAGCTTCTCCGGAGAAAATCCGTGAGTGGTCACATGGTGAAGTTACAAAACCAGAAACAATCAACTACCGTACTTTAAAACCAGAACGCGATGGTTTATTCTGCGAGAAAATCTTTGGTCCAACAAAAGACTTAGAATGTTCTTGTGGTAAATTAAAGAAAATCAACAACAAAGGGAAAGTCTGCGATCGTTGTGGCGTTGAAGTAACGCGCTCAAAAGTTCGTCGTGAACGTATGGGACACATCGAATTAGCAGCTCCAGTATCACACGTGTGGTACTTCAAAGGTATTCCAAGCCGCATGGGACTTGTGTTAGACATGAGTCCACGTGCGTTGGAAGAAGTCATTTATTTTTGCAAGCTACGTTGTTATCGACGCTGGCGACACAACATTAATGCACAAACAATTATTAACTGAACGCGAATACCGTGAAAAACGTGCAGAGTTCGGAACTCGTTTCCACGCTGCAATGGGTGCGGAAGCCGTTCAAGAGTTATTAAATAACGTTGACTTAGACGCTGAAATCGCTGAATTAAAAAGAAGAGTTGAAAACAGCTCAAGGACAAAAAAACGTACTCGTGCAATCCGTCGTTTAGACATTTTAGATGCCTTCAAAGAATCAGGAAACAAACCTGGTTGGATGGTAATGGATGTTATTCCAGTTATCCCACCAGATTTACGTCCAATGGTTCAATTAGAAGGTGGACGTTTTGCAACAAGTGACTTGAACGATTTATACCGTCGTGTGATTAACCGTAATAACCGTCTAAAACGTTTATTAGAATTAAACGCACCTCGTATCATCGTTCAAAACGAAAAACGTATGTTACAAGAAGCAGTGGATGCTTTAATCGATAATGGTCGTCGTGGCCGTCCAGTTACTGGACCAGGTAACCGTCCATTGAAATCATTAAGCCACATGCTTAAAGGGAAACAAGGTCGTTTCCGTCAAAACCTACTTGGTAAACGTGTAGACTACTCTGGACGTTCTGTAATCGTAGTAGGACCAAACTTGAAGATGTACCAATGTGGTCTTCCTAAAGAAATGGCGATTGAATTATTCAAACCTTTCGTAATGAAAGAATTAGTTGAACGTGAAATCGCTGGAAACATCAAGAGCGCTAAACGTAAAATTGAACGTTTAGATGACGATATTTGGGGAATCCTTGAAGAAGTAATTCGTGAACACCCAGTTCTATTGAACCGTGCACCTACACTTCACAGACTAGGGATTCAAGCGTTCGAACCAACTCTAGTAGAAGGTCGTGCCATACGTCTTCACCCATTAGTGTGTGAAGCCTACAATGCCGACTTCGACGGAGACCAAATGGCGGTTCACGTGCCACTATCTCAAGAAGCTCAAGCTGAAGCACGCTTATTAATGTTAGCGGCTCAAAACATCCTAAACCCTAAAGATGGTAAACCAGTAGTAACACCATCTCAAGACATGGTTTTAGGGAACTATTACTTAACAATGGAACAAGAAGGCCGTGTTGGTGAAGGTATGTTCTTCAAAGACATGGACGAAGCAATCTTGGCTTACAACAATGGATACGTTCATTTACACAGCCGTATTGCGATTCCTGCAAGCTCACTTCCACATAAACCATTTACAGAGTGGCAAAAAGAGAGAATGATGGTCACAACAGTTGGTAAATTATTATTCAACGAAATCATGCCAAACGAATTCCCTTACTTAAATGAGCCAACAATGGAAAACTTAGAAGTGGCTACACCAGATAAATACTTCTTAGAACCAGGAGCAAACATTAAAGAAGAAATCGCTAAACGCGAAATCGTTGCACCATTCAAGAAGAAAAACTTAGGTCAAATCATCGCCGAAGTGTTCAAACGATTCCATATCACTGAAACTTCAATGATGTTAGACCGTATGAAAGACTTAGGATATAAATTCTCAACTCGTGCTGGTTTAACAGTAGGGATTGCAGATATTTCAGTTGCGGATAACAAGAAAGAAATTCTTGAAGAAGCACATAAACAAGTCGACAACATCTCTAAATTATTCCGTCGTGGTTTAATTACAGATGATGAACGTTATGAACGTGTTATCGAAACATGGAACAAAGCGAAAGATGATATCCAAAAAGCGTTAATTCGCACATTAGGTTCTCGTAACCCAATCTTCATGATGAGTGATTCTGGAGCCCGTGGTAACATCTCTAACTTTACTCAGCTTGCTGGTATGCGTGGTCTTATGGCCGCTCCTAACGGAAAGATCATGGAATTACCGGTAACATCAAACTTCCGTGAAGGGTTAACCGTTATGGAAATGTTCTTGTCTACTCACGGTGCTCGTAAAGGGATGACCGATACGGCCTTGAAGACAGCCGATTCAGGTTACTTAACTCGTCGTTTAGTAGACGTTGCGCAAGATGTGATCATTCGTGAAACAGACTGCGGAAGCGATCGTGGGTTAACAATTACTGCGATTAAAGAAGGAAATGAAGTCATTGAAACACTTGAAGAACGTATGTTAGGACGTTATGCACAACGTTCAGTGAAACATCCTGAAACAGGTGAAGTGTTAGTAGCACGCAATGAAATCATTACTGAAGATATTGCTCGTAAGATTATTGAAGCTGGAATCGAAGAAATTACAATTCGTTCAGCGTTCACATGTGATACAAAACATGGTGTATGTAAATACTGTTACGGACGTAACTTAGCTACAGGTTCAGAAGTTGAAGTTGGGGAAGCAGTTGGTACAATTGCCGCTCAATCAATCGGGGAACCTGGTACACAGTTAACAATGCGTACGTTCCATACCGGTGGGGTTGCCGGAGACGATATTACTCAAGGTTTACCTCGTATCCAAGAAATCTTCGAAGCGCGTAATCCTAAAGGGGTTGCGACAATCAGTGAAGTAGCGGGTGAAGTAGTTTCTATCGAAGAAAATGCTGGAAGCCGTACTAAAGAAATTACAATTAAAGGCTCTACAGATACTCGTTCTTACACAGTTCCATTTACAGCTCGTCTAAAGTGGAAGAAGGACAAATCATCGATCGTGGTGCTCCATTAACAGAAGGTTCTATCGATCCTAAAGAATTATTACGTGTTCGTGACGTATTATCAGTTGAAAACTACTTATTACGTGAAGTACAAAAAGTATACCGTATGCAAGGGGTAGAAATCGGCGATAAACACGTTGAGGTAATGGTTCGTCAAATGTTACGTAAAGTTCGCGTAATGGATCCAGGTTCAACAGAAATCCTTCCAGGAACATTACTTGATATTGCAGACTTTACAGAACGTAACCGCTCTGCAATCATGAACGGTGAAGTACCTGCGACAGCTCGTCCTGTATTACTAGGTATTACAAAAGCTTCATTAGAAACAAACAGCTTCTTGTCTGCTGCATCATTCCAAGAAACAACTCGTGTCTTGACAGATGCTTCTATCCGCGGCAAGAAAGACCACTTACTAGGATTGAAAGAAAATGTTATCATCGGTAAGATCATCCCTGCTGGTACAGGTATGGCTCGTTACCGCAATATGGAAACAAGTACTTCAGAACCAGTATTACCAGTGGAACAAACAGAAGTTGTCATTGTTGAAACAACACCTTCTGAAGAAGACACAAATGAATAATATGTGACTTTCAGGCACCCTGTAGCGAAAGCTATGGGGTGTTTTTTCTTGGGAACTTCATTAAACATTCTCTTAGAATCAATGAGTCCGGGTTATAATAGGCGAAACTTAAGAGGTGAAGTAGTTTGGGAATTTGAAATGCTTGTTAATGGACAACAAGTGAACGTTAAGATTTCAAACGACACAGGAAAAATTACTGAGATCGACCGCTAATTAAATATTGTTTATAAGATACTCCGTCAAGGATTGTTCATTCAATGCTTGAGGGGGTATTTTTATGCTTAAAATTACAAGAAAGAGCCCGAAAATAGATTAAGAAAAGTTTAAGAATTTTGAAAAGTTGAAAAAATTCAACACTAAAAAAACGAATTAATTCATTGAATAGTGGGAAAAATGAGTCACAAGTGGAATTAAATCATTTAAAAAAACATCAAATATATAATATTTTTAAATAAAAAAACTAAAACCGCTATCAAATTTATGTGAAAAGGTAGTATAATAAAAATGAATAAAAGAAAGATTGGGGTAGTGTATATGAGTCAGGAATTGTACCAAAGTATACCATTGCTATTTAAGCTCGCTAAAAAGCAAACAGAACTCAAAAATGCTGCCTTTGCTTTTCAGAATAAACGAGGAGCAGTGAAGTTTTTCTTTTTAATTGAACGTGATGAACAGCAAGATTTACGTTTATTATTCTTCAAAAACGAAGAAGAACTTGTTCGTTATAGACTCTCTGAACGACTAGTAACCATGTCGGATGAGGTTGTTGGAGAGGAACGGACCGAAGCGTTTTGGTTCAGAAAAGGCATTGAAATTCAGTTTTCAAAACGTGCGGATTTCGATGAAGAGGAAATCGAATACTTGAAGCGAAATGGGTATCCTGTTAAAGGAGCCAGAGAATTGCCAATGATTTCGAGTTTCAATGAACCTTTTGATTTATTCGCAGACCTTAAGAAATCAGAAGTCCAATTTGTGCTACGTGTGAGTGATATTCTCTTGCAAGAAGGCAACTGGAAAGAGCTTTTGAAGGCTGCTAGTATTCTCGACCAAGAAGACGCGGATTGCTATGCTGTTCTCGAATATAATCAAAAAACAAAGGCTGTAAAGTCACTAGATATGACGCGTAAGGAAATCAGTTTCGATCAGATTGAAGAATTGAAGCCGTTCTTCCAAGTAAAACCTGAACCCGTTGCGCTCAGTGATTTCTCGCTTTTACGTGCAAAAAAGGTGATTCGAGGTATCTTTCCTGAAACTTTTGAAATCCAGTTGACATTGTCGCCAATTGCGGCCATGGGATTTTATAAAACAGGTGCGTTTATGCTGGCGATAGCCGATGAACGTGAAATCATCTTCCTACAAGAAACAGATTTAGAGACAAAAATGATTCAGAATTATATTTTAGAACTCATCATGATGATGGAGGCTGTACCGCTTCGCTTTATTACAAGTGGACCATTTGCATTGAGACTCTCGAATATGGTTGATAAACTCTTAAAACGACTTGGAACGGATATTGTTATCTTGGATGAATTGCCAACGATGAACCGTTACTCAAGTCTTGCGAAAATGGATCTTCTATTATCGCAAAATGATATTGATAATCTTCTCTTTTAAGTGAAACGTTGAGACCCGTGCCCTTAACGTTTCCGCTAGTGTAGGAATTGGAAGGGGGAGAAGCTAAATACTCTCACAGCTTCTCTGTCCATCCATCCTCGAATATAAAACGTAAGTGAAAGAGGTCTATTCATTTGAATAGACCTCTTTATTTATTGAACGGGATATTCTGTATACATTTCTCCAAGACTTTCAAACTCCACTTGATTTTGCAAAAGCTCAATGATGGCTGCTTGGAAAGCTTCAACCTCTTGAACAGGGAGGCTGCAGGTGAATTGAACATTATTGAGGAAGACTTTATCGACGATGGGAATATTTTGCGTCTGACAATAATATTCCACTTTTCCTACATGTGCGTAATCAAAGGTTAGGGCAAGTTGGTCCTCTAGTCGGCATTCGACGATTCCGATGGCTTTCAACCCTTCGCTCACCGCCCCAGAATACGCACGAACGAGGCCGCCAGCGCCTAGTTTTGTTCCACCAAAGTAACGCGTCACCACGACCGCGACATCCTTTAATTCATTTTTCTTGAGTACTTCTAGCATCGGAACGCCTGCGGTACCACTTGGCTCACCGTCATCCATCGCACGCTGCACTTGGTCGTTTTCGCCAATGAGAAAAGCAGAGCAGTTATGGGTGGCCTTCCAATGTTCTTTTTTGATAGCTTGGATAAATTCGAGCGCTTGTTCTTCACTTGTTACTCGCTGAAAATGCGCAATAAAACGAGAACCCTTTAATCTCGATTTCATTCATCCCAGCCTCTTTAATAGTTTTATATCTCTCTAACATTCTTTCCCCTCACTTTGGTATTAGTATAGCATAAAGTCGTAAGTATCTCCTGCTTTTTTTTAATGGTCAAATATGGTAGTATAGAAAGGCAGTATATGACTGGAGGAGTAGGTATGATTCAAGTAACATTAATCATTCGAATCACATTGGTTCTTGCTTTTATCATGCTTAGTTATTGGGCGTTGCAAGGCATTCAAATCGAGAAGATTCTCAGAAAAGGCCGCGTTCAGGAAGCCCGTATCCTCTTTTTACTCATCGCTATTTGGATGGGAGCTAGTATAGCTAAAGTCATATTCGATTTATCAGATTATTTAAATCAGTACATTCAATTGATAATACAGTAGATGGATAGAGAGTTTTTGGAGGTTATTTAATGGATAAGATGATCGTGCGCGGTGGCGATACACGTCTTCAGGGAACAGTAAAAGTAGAAGGAGCTAAAAACGCGGTATTACCGATTTTAGCAGCAAGTATTTTAGCAGATAAAGGCGTTACTCATTTAACAAATGTACCGAACTTATCAGACGTACATATGATGTTAAACGTATTAGGAAGCTTAAATGTCTTAAGTACATTTGACGAAGAAGAAAAGGCCATTACTTTAAATGCCACAAAAAATATTACAACAACTGCAGCGTTTGAATACGTAAGTAAAATGCGTGCGTCAATCGTTGTAATGGGGCCATTATTAGCACGTTTTGGACATGCGCGTGTAGCGATGCCTGGTGGATGTGCTATCGGAAGTCGTCCAATCGACCTTCACTTAAAAGGATTCGAAGCAATGGGTGCGACAATCGTTCAAACAGAAGGCTATATCGAAGCACATGCAGATGAACTTCATGGAGCTCGTATTTACTTAGATTTCCCATCTGTAGGAGCTACTCAAAACATTATGATGGCTGCGACTTTAGCAAAAGGAACAACATACCTCGAAAACGTAGCGCGTGAACCAGAAATTGTCGACTTAGCAAATATCTTAAACTAAGATGGGTGCGAGAATTGTCGGTGCTGGAACAGAAAACATGCGTATTGAAGGGGTAGAACGTTTGGATGGAACGATTCACTCTATTATCCCAGACCGTATCGAAGCGGGTACATTCATGGTAGCGGCTGCCGTTACAAAAGGTGATGTGTTTATCGAAGATGCAATTGCAGAACATAACCAACCATTAATTTCTAAATTAGGCGAAATGGGTGTTCAATTTATCGAAGAAGAAGACGGAATCCGTGTCATCGGTCCAGATGAGTTGAAACCAACTGACGTGAAAACTTTACCTCACCCAGGTTTTCCCAACAGATATGCAAGCACAAATGACGATTGCACAATTATTAGCCACTGGTACAAGCACAATGACGGAAACAGTGTTCGAGAACCGTTTCAACCACTTAGAAGAAATGCGTCGTATGGGTGCGCAATTCCGTATTGACTCACATACAGCTGTGATGACTGGTGCCTCAGTATTATCAGGTGCTGAAGTACGAGCTACAGACTTACGTGCTGCGGCAGCGTTAATCATCGCTGGAATGGTTGCAAAAGGATATACACGCGTAACAGACTTACAATTCTTGGACCGTGGATATTATGAGTTCCATCAAAAATTACGTGCATTAGGCGCAACGATTGAACGTGTGGACGAACCAGACGGACAAGCATTTACTCACGAAGACTTAGAACGACTTTTTGCAGTTTAAAAAATTAAAGAGACAGTGCACGAGAAACCGTAAATGATTCCTATGAATCCTTACAGATATCTTCATCATTACGGTAACGTTGCACCGGTTCGAGCCTAAAAAGTCTCTCACCTTTAAATCCTCAAAGCAGGCGTATGGAATAAAATTCCTACGCCTGCTTATTCGTTTTAATGCGAAGTCACGTTACTGTAATGATAGAATCTGTAAGTTTCTAGTCATCATTTACGTTTGCCACTGCACTTTAATTATTTTACGAATAATCTTTAAATCTTCTTGCTCCAATAATAAAAACACGCAATATAAGTTTTAACTAATATAAGGTATACCTTATATTGATAAAAATAAGTTGGTATTTTACGTAAGTTTTTTTAGGGGAAATAGTAGGTGATGGTATCGTTTAATTTTTCGTAAAGGTGTGTAGTTTTTATGTGGTTTTAAAGGGTTTTATGGTACAGTATAATAGACTCAATTTAAAAGGAGGATTGTAATGAACGAAGAATTTAACAATCAGAATCATGACGAAGAAAATCTCGAAGTCGAACAAGACACTGAACTCGAGCACCGTCATACTGAAGAACCACAAAAACAATCCATTATAAAGAGTATTTGGAATCATAAAATCATGATGGCGATTCGTCGCTTTGGAGAAAATTTCATGTAACGAAGCTACTTCTAGCGATGATGCTAACGGTAGTCACACTATTTACGGGATTTTTAGTTTATTCCGCAAAGACAACTGATGTGAGTGGCTTACGTGCTGGGATGGTCCAAGTGACGGAAGTATATGACCGCAATAACCAAGAAGCCGGCGTCTTGAATATCAATAAAGGGGAATTTCTAACCATAGACCAGATTTCTCCGAATATGATTAACGCGCTTGTTTCCACAGAGGATAAACGTTTCTATGATCACCATGGATTCGATCCGATGGGGCTGCTTCGTGCGACATTTGGCCTGTTAATGAACCGTGGCCGAGTGACGGGTGGAGGAAGCACCATTACGCAACAATTAGCCAAGAATGCGTTCTTAACTCAGGAACAATCGTTTATGCGAAAAGCGAAAGAGCTCTTCTTGAGTTTCGAGTTGGAGAAGAAATATTCCAAAGACCAAATTTTGGAGATGTATTTAAATAATGCCTATTTCGGAAATGGGGCGTACGGAATTGAAAATGCGTCGCTTCGTTATTTCGGAAAGAGCGCAAAGGATTTAACCATCAGTGAAGCGGCTGTCCTTACAGGAAGCTTAAAAGCACCGAATGTGTACAATCCGATTGACGATATGGAATCGACGGTGAAACGCCGTGCGACTGTCTTACAGTTGATGGTCGATAATGGCAAAATCACGCAAGAAGAAGCCGATAGAGCTGCTGCTGAAGTGATTACCGTGACAGATACGTATGAAGCAAATGCCCGTTATAAATATCCATACTATTTCGATGCGGTTATTAATGAAATCACAACGAAATACGGAATTAGCGAAGAAGACTTGCTGAACAAAGGGTATAAAATCTACACAGGTCTAGACCAAAATATGCAAGCAGATTTGGAAGAAACCTTCTCACACAGTTGGTTATTCCCGAAAGCATCTGACGGAACGGTTGCCCAAGCGGCTTCGATTGCTATGGATCCTCAATCAGGGGATGTACTTGCGACGGTGGGTGGACGTACTAACGAGAAACACACTTTCCGTGGATTTAACCGTGCAACACAGCTGCAGGCTCAACCAGGGTCAACGTTTAAACCATTAGCCGTATATACTCCGGCTCTTGAAGAAGGGTATCAACCTAATTCTGTTCTAGTCGACGAGAAACGTTCGTATGGTTCGGATAAATATACGCCTGAAAACTGGAATAAAAAGTATCAAGGAACTGTGACGATGACGGAAGCCTTGAACCACAGTTGGAATGCTCCTGCTGTTTGGTTACTCGATAAAATCGGATTGAAGAAAGGAATCGAGAAGGTTCATCAATTTGGAATCGAAACAGACCCAGGAGACGAGTACTTAGGAATCGCCCTTGGAGGACTTACAAAAGGGAGTTTCTCCAGAGCAAATGGCCTCTGCCTATACAGCCTTTGCTAATAAAGGCGTTCGTGTGCAACCGCGTTTTGTGACAAAAATTGTGGACGCAAATGGGAAAGTCGTTGTAGACAACACAGCCGTGAAGGAAAACCGTGTGACAACGGAAGAAGTCGCTAAGAAGATGACAAGTATGCTGTTAACCGTGTACGGTTCAGAAGGTCTTGGCGCACCATTTTCACCAGCTGGTAAGACGATTGCCGGTAAGACAGGGACAACCGAAGCCATCAATAATGACAATGGTTCTCGTGACCAATGGATGATTGGATATACACCTGACGTTGTTGTCGCAACTTGGATGGGATATGACCAATCAGGAAACTACTCTTTATCAGCTTCAAGCCGTGAAGGAGTAGGTCCACTCTTTAAACTAGAGATGGAAGGACTTCTTCAATTCACCGCGAATACACCATTTAATGTCGAAGCTGTGAAGACGAAGCAAAATAACAAAAACAACAATACGAATAACGGTGTGGATCAATTTATCAAAGACGCTCAAAAAGCGGGCGAACAAGTTTGGAATCAAATCCAAGAATGGGGTAAAAACCTCTGGGATAAATTCAAGAATAGATAATGCGAACGTACGTACGTATTAATAGTTTAGCCATATAAATTATGGTATAATAAAAGAGTATTTTAAGGAGGAAGAAACATGAGTAATATTTATGATACAGCCAATCAATTAGAACGCGACTTACGCGACTTACAAGAATTCAAAACAGTAAAGGAAAGCTTCGAAGCGATTTATGCTGACGAAACAGCAAGAGCTTTATTTGAAGAATTCCGTACAGTGAATGTCGAATTACAACAAAAACAATTCTCAGGACAAGAAATCACTGAAGAAGATATTCAAAAAGCACAAGAATTAGGACAAAAAGTGTCTGAAAATGAGCATATTAAAGCGTTAATGGAAGCTGAGCAACGTTTGAATACAATTATGCAAGATATCAACCGTATCATCACAAATCCATTACAAGAGCTTTATAGCGCAAAATAATCAATTTTAAACGGTTTTATTAAGAATCGATCCAAAGCATATTTTCTTTGAACGCACAACAGACGGTTCAGGAAAATATGCTTTTTTTGAAGAAAAGAAAGGAGCAACGTATGGTGAAATTCATCCACGCAGCCGATGTCCATCTAGGAATTACGTACGCAGGTGTCGGGAAGAATCATAAAGATATCGCAAGAGAGCTAAAACAGGCGGCGTTTGATGCCTTTGAAAGAGTCATTGATGTGGCGATTGAAGAAGAAGTCGATGCGCTTGTGTTGGCTGGGGACTTATTGGATAGTTCGCGTACCTTCGTCAAAGAAAAACTGTTCTTGCAAAGTCAGTTGAATCGTTTAGCATCCTTTGGAATTCCTGTCATTGTAGCGCTTGGGAATCATGATGCGGGCACTTCATACGTTTCTGGAGAGCATATTTATACTTTTGGGAGTGCTGTCGAAACAATCGAAGTGGAGACGAGAAACGGAGAACGTGTGGCCTTTAGTGGATTTAGTTATGAGGTTCCTGTTGTAGCCGCTAGGAAAGTTCAAGAGTATCCGGTAAAGAGTGCTAATTGTGACATTCATATTGGGGTCTTACATGGAGAACTAACGACTGCACAAGGTCGTTATGCACCATTTTCCATTCCTGAACTAAGAGAAAAAGGCTATGACTATTGGGCGCTTGGACATATTCATACGTGCCAAGAGGTTTCTAGCCAGCCATGTGCGTGGTATAGCGGTACGACGCAAGGAGCGGACCGTAAAGAGAGTGGTTCAAAGGGAGCTTTGCTTGTAGAGATTACACCCGGAACTGTCCCAGAGGTTCGCTTTATTGAAACGAGTACGATGGATTGGACGGAGGTAGAACTTGCTATCAGCGAGAACGCTCGTTTAGAAACCTTACCGTATCTCATCGTAGAGGCGTTACCAAATCCATCGAAACGTAGTCTTGTGACGCTACATTTACAAACGCAAGAATCAATCTATTCAAGAGAGGATTTAAAACAACTCACAGAAGTTGTGAATGGGTTATTAGAAGAAAACCGAAGCCTTGTGACAGTGATGAGTATTCGAGAACAAGTTACAAAACCGCTTCGTGGAGCTTCTGGAATTTCTCTTTCGGGAGAGGTGGATGCGACCCTCTTTTCTGAAATGGAAATTGCAAAAAGCGGATTCTCGAATCAGTTGATGAGCGACTTCCTGCAAAAAGAAGATGTCCAACAAGAGATTCACGAACGTGCGATGCGTATATTAGAAGCTCGCTTTTCGGGAAGGGAGGAAGGCTAATGTATATTTCAAAAATTGAGATTGATCATTTTGGAAAATGGGAACATGAGACCTTTACTTTCCATCCGAACTTGCAAGTCGTGCAAGGCCTGAACGAATCTGGAAAGACGACGCTTCGACGCTTTATCGAACAGATGCTCTTTGATTTTAAACAGAAGAAAAATGGCGTTTATCCATATCAGCCGCTCCATACGAATACGCGTGGTGGACGGATGTGGATTGAAGATGAAGGGCTTGGAGCTCTAATCATCGAGCGTAGCGCCGTGGGTTCGCAGAGGAAACTTGTTCTAAGGAGTGCAGAAACTGGACAAGAGTTACCAGAAACGATGCTGGAGCGTGTTCTTCATGAGTTGACGATGAATGAGTATCATTCACTCTTTGGATTCAATGAAGAGGAATTACAAAATAATGCGTTTGGAAGCGAAGAGGAAATCCATCGCTTCTTGTATAGCTTGAGCGTTATGGGGCATAAGGGTGCCTATGAGGAGAGTCAAAACCTCCTTGCCGAGGCGAATAAGTTGTTTCGTCCGCAAGCTAAAAAACTCGAACTCAATGAGCGAATGGACCGACTCGAAGGCTTAACGAATCTATTGGCGCAAACTAAAGGCGAAAATGCTCTTTATGAAGGCTATGTGAGGACTATCCAAGAGCTTCAAAAAGAAGAAGCGGAATTATCTGTAAAATTACAAGACACAGAATCTAGACTCGATGTCTTAGAGAATAAGCTCACTCATTTTGACGCCTTAGAAGAATTCCGTGCAATGGAGGGACTACAAGAGTTTCCAAAAGACTACGACCATAGTAAGGCTGTAGAAGGCAATAATACTTTACGTGCCTTTGAAAAAGAACTCGAACGAACAAAAATCGAGTTAGAGCAGGCAAAAGCGGAAGCAGAAGTACTTGGACAAGCAACGGAGGATACGACTCTTGAAGCACTGTACGCGAAGGCTCAAGGTGCTGCAGCGGTAGAAGAGCGTGCCTTTGAATTGGAACGTGAGTTGAAGACGCATCCGGGGAATATCGGTGTGCAAAGTAAAGATGCCAAACCATTTACAGAGGCTGAATTAATAGAATTAGATACTCTTCAAGGGGAAAAAGGACATGCAGGTCAGTTCCAAGCAGGGCTTCTTATTGGGCTAGTTGGGATTATTACCATTATCGTGGTTGGATTTTTAACGAACCAAGTAGTGCTAGCTGTTGGGGTTGCTGCAACACTTGGAATTGGCGGAGGTTTCTTCTTACAGAAAAATGGGAAAATCCTTGCTCCAAAAACGAATGCAGTAGATGAGCAAGTCCAACAGCTCCTTTCAGGGAAAGGAATTGAAGTAACTCTAGACGAAGCAAGACGATTTATTCGAAGAAATGAAGGACGTAGCGTCAATGATTTCTTACAAAAGAAGGCGCAGTTCGTTCAATTAGAACAAAGACTAGATGCTTTTAAAGAGGAAAGTAAAGACTTCTGGGACAAAGAACAAATCACTCCTCCAGCTACTGTGGAGCAACAGCTACGCATTATCCGTGAGACATGGATGACTTCCCAAACGAGTGGCAAAATTAGAGCAACTTCAAGAAAGTATCTTAAAGAAAGAACGCCATTTAGCGCAATTGGAACAAGATACAACAGAAGTGCGTGAAGAATTCCAAGTTGCCATTTCACCCCTTGAAATCACAACTGTAGAAGAGTTTAGAACTCAGTTACCAACACTGGACAATCGTGTAGCCTTAGTTCAAAAGAGAGCCTATATTGAAAAGCAAGTCGCACTTTTTACGAATGAAGAAAAAGAAAGCTTAGAACGACAAATGCTTGAAGAGGAAATTCAAGACGAATCCTTCACGAAGGCGCAGTTGGAAAGTAAACGGAAAGAAGTACGTGACCAATTGGCAAGTACAAAAACAAAGGCAGAACTGCTCGAAGAAGATGACAATGCAGAAGCCCTTCAACTGGAAGCAGACTTTGAACGATTCGAAGTACAAGAGTCTATTAAGGATTGGGCAACACAAGTGTATGCAGCCAAATGGATCTTGAAACAACTGGAAGAAAAAGTCCCAACAAGAGTGCCATTGATTTTAGACGAGGCGAGTCGCATCTTTAGCAGGCTTACGATGGGGCAATATACGAAGATTCTCTTAACGGATACGCAGGCGAAGGTGCAGCAGGCAAACGGCCAATGGATGGAAGCTTTCTATCTTTCAAAAGGAGCGTTAGACCAACTGTATGTGGCAATTCGTTTTGCCTTTATTTTCCAATTAGCGAAGAAGATGAAAATTCCGGTGTTAATCGATGATGGATTCGTCAATTTTGATAGAGAACGCCTATCGATTATGTTAGAATTAATGGAAGAGCTATCACGCGTAACACAAGTTTTTACTTTACAACGGAAGTTCCGCTTCAGTTACCTAAAGAGAATGTACTGAAGTTAGGGGAAAGAGAAAGAAGGTAAATCATGACAAAAAAATTATATGAATACAATGTGGACGAGAGTTTTGAAATCTGCCTATTGATTAAATCTGCAGATGTGCGCATGGCAAAAAATGGCAATCCGTTTATCGCCTTCACGTTCCAAGATCAATCTGGTCAAATGGACGGAAAATATTGGTCTGCCACGTCAGATGATATTGCAAAATACGTACCAGGAAAAGTTGTAGTTGTAAACGGAAAACGTGAAATGTACAATAATTCGCCACAAGTGAAAATTGTCAGCCTTCGACTTACTGACGCTTCAAAAGGAGAGCCAACATCTGCGAGCCATTTCGTAGAACACGCTCCAATGACGAAGGAAGAAATGGAAGAAGAAGTGAACCAAATTATGTTCGATATCACAAATCCATATTTGCGTCGTATCGTCCATAATATCTTGAAGAAATACCAAGAAGCCTTCTTCGAATTTCCTGCAGCGAAACGTCACCACCATGCGTTTGTAGGTGGATTAAGTTTCCATACGGTTTCGATGTTACGCCTTGCAAAAGCTATCGCAACGCAATATACACAAATCAATCGTTCGTTATTATATTCGGGTGTGATTTTACATGACATTGGTAAAACGATGGAATTAACAGGCGCAATCGGCACTGAATACACACTTAAAGGGAACCTACTTGGTCACATCGTGATTATGGATGAAGAGATTACAAAAGCCTGTGAAGAACTTGATATCGATGAAAATCAAGAAGATGTGCTTTTATTAAAACATCTCATTCTCGCTCATCACGGCAAACTCGAATATGGGTCACCAGTACGTCCGCAATTATTAGAAGCAGAAGTATTACACCATATCGACTTATTAGATGCAACGATTACAATGATGTCAAATGCACTCGATAAGACAGAACCAGGCGCATTCTCAGAGCGCGTATTTGGTTTAGATAACCGCTCGTTTTATAAACCAATATCTCATGAGTAAGAATAAACTTGATAGTTTGTTAAATGGATAAGCCATCAATATTACCAGCAATGCTCTAACCGACATTCATTTAATCGAGGTGTGAAATGAAAACAATGGGTTCAAAAAAACTATTAAAATTGATTTTACAATTTGCGATAGGCCTTATTTTATGCGGGCTATTATGGATTGTGTTTAGTTTTATTCGTCCAAAATATAATGATGATGCTTTGTTTTCTTATGAAATCATCAATCAATCAAATCAGAATATCGAAGAATTGATTATTGGTGAATATTCTCAGAACGATATTAACTCTCCAGAGGATAGAGTGTATTTAAAAAATTTAGCGGCTAATTCTAAAACAAAAGGAGCTGTAGACATTTCTAAATCAGAAAGAAGTGTTTCTCCAGTCTATTTAGACTATGTATATCAAGGAAAAAGGAAAACTTTGCTAAAAACGGTATCTGTTGAAACTAGACCCAAAGGACTTCATATCACTATCACTATTAAGGAAGTGGATAATGAGGGTTATATGACGGGAACTAGCGAAATTAATTCGTTTATTTTTGAAAAACGAGAATTTACTCCAGACAGTATAAAAAGAGCTGAGGAAGCTAATACTATACCATAATTGGAAAGTAGTTAGATTGTTTTAAGAGGAATTAGGCTAATTTATAGCTTAGTTCCTTTTTTATTTTGAAGTGGTAGACTTCCTGTGCTACCATAAACACAAATAGCTAGGAGGACTGTCAATGAATCCCATAGGAACGAAACCAATTCAGACAAAACGATTACTGCTCAGACCTTTTCAAGTAGAAGACGCACCAGCGATGTTTAAAAACTGGTCGAGCGATGCGAAAGTGACGAAATACTTGACATGGCCTCCACATGAATCTGTCGAGACAACGAAGGAGAGTCTTAAGCGTTGGGTAGACGGCTACCAAAATCCACTTCAATTTAAGTGGGCAATCGTATTTGACAATGAAGTTGTTGGTAGTATCGATGTTGTGCATTTGGAAGAAAAGCTGGATGCTGTAGAGATTGGATATGCGCTTAGTCGTAAATGCTGGGGGAAAGGAATTATGACAGAAGCGCTCGTAGCAGTGAGTCGCTATCTCTTGGAAGAAGCAGGGGTGTAATAGAGTGGCTGCACGTCACGATGTGAATAATCCAGCCAGCGGAAAAGTGATGCAAAAAGCTGGAATGACTTATGAAGGTACGCTGCGACAATATGGCAAAAATAATCAAGGTATCTGTGATATGGCATATTATTCCATCATTAAAGCAGATAGATTGAAGTAGGAGTTAAGTACATGTGTTTGATTTGTGATCGGATTGAATTAATTAAGCAAGGTAAAAATCCGCATTTTGTAAAAGAACTTGAAACAGGTTATGTGGTAATAGGAGACGGACAGTATTTTAAAGGGTACACATTGTTCCTTGCCAAAGAACACGTAACGGAATTGCATCAAATGGAGTATGAAACAAAAATAAAATTTCTAGAAGAAATGAGTATTGTTCAAGAGGCCGTGGCAAAAGCGTTTCAAGCTGAGAAAATGAATATCGAATTGTTAGGAAATGGTGATGCACATGTACATTGGCATCTATTTCCAAGAAAAGCAGGAGATATGAAAGGATATGGCCATAATGGAAGAGGCCCCGTCTGGTGGGTTCCTTGGGAAGAAATGTCGTCTGAAGAATATCAACCAAAAGACAGTGACCTACTTCAATTAGTAAATCATTTAAAAAAGTATTTATAAATAGGACAAGAAGACATCTACAAAAGTAGGTGTCTTTTTTCGTGAGCAGATAATTTTGTGATTATGAATTCGTGAGATATACTCTAATTGTAATTAAAAATATTACATTTAGAAAGGTGATTTTATGACAACAACAGTAAAAAATATCATTATTGGTTTCGGTAAAGCCGGAAAAACATTAGCAGGATACTTAGGAAGTATTGGAGAAGATACGATTTTAATCGAAAAATCAAAAGAAATGTACGGTGGAACATGTATTAATGTCGGCTGTATTCCTTCTAAAAAATTAGCGACAAAGGCACTTCGTAAACAATATTCAAACGAAGATGCTAGCAGCTACTATACAAAGAGCGTTCAAGAAAAGAAAGCATTGATTGCGGCTTTAAACACAGCAAACTACAACAAAGTAGATTCAGTTGAAAAAACACAAATTATCGACGGAACTGCACGTTTTGTAGATGACCATACAGTAGCTGTAGATACTGCAGAAGGAGAAAAAATCTTCAAAGCAGATCGTATTTTCATTAATACTGGAGCAACTCCTTTCGTACCACCAGTAGAAGGGCTAACAATCGGTGGAGCAATTCACACAAGCGAAACAATTATGAACTTAGAAGAATATCCAGAAAGCCTTGTAATTATTGGTAGTGGATTTATCGGATTAGAGTTCGCTGCAACTTACGCACAATTCGGTACAAAAGTAACAGTAATCGATGTGACTGAAGCATTCCTTCCTCGTGAAGACGAAGATGTAGCACAAGCTGTGAAAGAACAATTAGAAGCTTTAGGCGTTACTTTCAACTTAGGCGTTCAATTAAAAGCAGTTCATCAAGAAGGCGGTAAAGCAGCGGTAGAAGCTACTACAGGAGAAGGTGCACCAGTTGCTTTTACAGCAGATGCAGTCTTAGTTGCGACAGGTCGTCGTGCAAACGTACAAGGTCTTGATTTAGACAAAGCTGGCGTTGAATTAACAGAACGTGGCGCTATCAAAGTCAATGAATTCTTACAAACAAACGTGCCTCATATCTTCGCAATGGGCGATGTAAATGGTGGACCACAATTCACATTCGTATCATTAGATGATTTCCGTATCGTGAAACGTTTCTTAGCAGGGGATACAACATATTCAACTAACAACGTGCAAAATTCCCAACAGCAACATTTATTAACCCACCTTTAGCAAGCGTTGGTTTAAATGAAAAACAAGCCAAAGAAGCAGGTATCGAAGTCAAAGTTGCGAAACTTCCTGCAATGGCGATTCCAAAAGCTAAAATCTTAGGAAACCAAGTTGGATTCTACAAAGTATTAGTGGACGCTTCAACAAACCAAATCGTTGGTGCAACATTATTCGCAGAAGAAGCACATGAAGTGATTAACATTATCGCAACTGCAATGAACGCGAACTTACCTTACACAGTTCTTCGCGATCAAATCTTCACTCACCCAACAATGGCAGAAGCTTTAAACGACGTATTCGGCTTAATTAAGTAGGGATAATTATGGGAAATGACTTTATCGTAATGATTCACTGCCTAACGTACCTGGCAATTCATCACGAAAATCGTTATTCAAGCAAAGACCTCGCATTTAACGCTTGTAGCAACCCGGCGATTGTTCGAAAATTGATGAGCCAAGCGGTGAAGAAAGGTTGGGTGTCAACCACTGTGGGGAAACAAGGTGGCTATCAATGGCAAGGCGATCCAAAAAAAGTGAAACTTGGAGAAATCTTCTTATTAGTATCTGAGGATGAACGCTTGGAAAAAGCCTTCAAAGAAGCTGCCGACCCAACCTGCCTTGTTAGCACCCGAATGGGAAGCGTTATGGGCAAATTGCAAGAAGAACAAATCCAACAACAAATTAATTTCTATAACAAACGCACTATTCAAGACATGATTGATGGTGTCCAAACTGAATGTCACTAGTAAAGACCGAGCATCCGCTCGGTCTTTTTAAGTTATAATAATAGTACGATAATTTTAAGAGAGTGGGAGTGAGAAAATGAGTAAAACAGCAATTGGAAGTAACTGGAAAGATGTTAGAAATGATTTGTTTACACAAGAAGAAATCGCCGCTACTGATTTAAGAGTTGCTATTATTAGTGAATTAATTCGTGCTAGAAAAGAATTAGGAATTAGCCAAAAACAATTAGAAGAGTTAATTGGGGTGAAGCAACCCGTGATTGCTCGAATCGAAACGGGGAAGAGTACTCCGCAACTAGATACCTTATTAAAGATTCTAGGATGCTTAGGAAAAACACTAGCCATCGTGCCATTATCAAAATCTGAAGTGAAGTAGAATGTAGATACTCAAAATTATCATATATGATAATTTTGAGTTTTTGTTTTCCTCGGAGTGGAGGTGGTTTTCTTGTCGAAGAACCTTGGAGTGTTTGAGCCACAAAACACCAAAACCTTTACAAATCTGATTAAAATACCTGCACCACACAAATGTGCAGGAGTTTTAGCAACATAAATACAAGATTCAAGAAACATTGCTCCATCAAAAAGCTATGAAGATAGACGAGTCTTTTTGTTTATTGAAAGAATAGTGGGGAATAGCATTGAATGTGAATTAGCTGGAGTTAGGAATTGATTCCTTACTCCAGCTTTGAAGCTTCAAAGGTGAGAGACCTAGGCTCGAACCGTTGTCCCACTATGACTCTTTCAATAAAAAACAAAAAGACTCGTCTATCTTGTTCCATTCGAAGAGCACCAATTAAGTATTATTTCTTCTAGCACATATTTATCGCACAAAAAAATCCTGGCACCAATTGGTACCAGGAGCAGTGTTGATTTTAATGTAAGACTTTGTTTAAGAAGTTTTGAGTACGTTCGTTTTGTGGGTTACCAAACACTTCTTCAGGAGTTCCTTCTTCGATGATATAACCACCATCCATGAAGATAACGCGATCGCTAACCTCACGCGCAAATCCCATCTCGTGTGTTACCACAACCATCGTCATCCCTTCTTTAGCTAGGTTTTGCATTACTTCTAATACATCCCCAACCATCTCAGGGTCTAACGCTGAAGTTGGTTCATCGAATAATAACATTTTTGGTTTCATTGCAAGCGCGCGGGCAATAGCCACACGTTGCTTTTGACCACCTGAAAGAGATTTAGGAGAGACATCCGCTTTATCTGCAAGACCAACCATGCCAAGGAGTTCCATCGCATGTTCAGTTGCAGCTTCTTTTGTCTCACGACCTAATTCTACCGGTGCAAGAATGATATTTTCTAGAACGCTTAGGTGAGGGAAGAGGTTGAAGTGTTGGAATACCATTCCTATTTCCTCACGAACTTTATTTAAGTTTGTTTTCTTGTCTGTTAAATCATAGCCGTCAATGATGATATGACCACTGTTGATCTTTTTCAAGACGGTTTAAGCAACGTAAGAAAGTTGATTTACCAGAACCTGAAGGCCCGATAATACAAACTACTTCGCCTTCCTCAATAGAAAGGTCGATGGATTTTAATACTTCTAAGTCGCCATATTTCTTTTGAATTTTTTGAACTTCGATAATAGCCATTATTTTAAATTCCTTTCTAAGTGAGCTGAAAGTTTCGTTAATAGAACGATCACGATTAAGTACATCACACCGACGATTAACCACATTTGACTTGATTGTAAGTTACGAGCGATGATGACTTTACCGGTTTGCGTTAACTCGGCAATACCGATAATTGAAAGGATAGATGTATCTTTCAATGTGATCACGAATTGGTTGATGAATGAAGGAACCATAATTCGAATCGCTTGCGGTAAGATAACTTTTTGCATGCTCTTAGAATATGGAAGACCTAAACTCATGCAGGCTTCGTATTGTCCTTTATCAACCGCTTGAATACCCCCACGGATAATTTCAGCGATGTAAGCCGATGCGTTTAAGCTAAGGGTAATGACACCCGCTACGAACGGTTGCATTGTAATGTTGAATGCTTGTGGAATTCCAAAGTAAATGAAGAACGTTAATACGATTAATGGAACACCACGGATAATGTCAATGTAAAATCCTGCGATTGCTTGTACGATATTGCTTGGCTTGTCTTCATTAAACCGAAGATAATACCGATTAAACTTGCAAAGATTAAAGCAACAACTGTTAATACGATTGTGTTCCATAAACCAGTCGCAAGAGTTTTCCAGTTTGTTTTGATTAACCCTAGAATGCTTGTTGCTTCTGTGTTTTCGCTAGCATTTGTTGTGTATTTATTGATGATTTCATCATACTTACCACTTTCTTTTAGTTTTTTCAAACCGTTGTTGAAAGCAGTGATTAATTCTGCGTTTTCACCTTTATTAACAGCAACACCATATTCTGTTTTGTTTTCGTTATGGTCTGTCATTTTTAAAGGTAAGTTGTTTGATGTGATTGAGTAGGCAAGTACTGGATAGTCTTCAAATAAAGCGTCGCTGTTTCCTACCATTACATCTTGGTACATACTTGATGAATCTTCAAAAGTTGTGATTGTAAATCCATATTTATTCTTGATTGATTCAGCGTAAGTCGCACCTTGCGTTCCTAATTTAACGGCAACTTTTTTACCTTTTAAATCAGAAAGAGATGTGATTTCAGAGTTTTTAGGAACTCCCATCCCAATTCCACTGTCATAGTAACTATTTGTGAAGTCGAATTTTTGTTTACGTTCATCTGTGATTCCCATACCAGCCATCACAGCGTCTACTTGACCAGATTCTAATGCTTGTACGGCAGCATTGAAGCCGAGTGGTTTGAATTCTACTTCGAAGCCTTCAGCCTCTGCGATACTCTTCATTAATTCAATATCAATTCCGACGTATTCACCATTTGTATCTTGGTATTCAAATGGAGCAAATGTAATATCTGTTGCGATTACATATTTCTTAGTTTCTGCTTTAACAGAACTGGTCGGAGAAACGAGGGATAGAAGAGTCATCAATAGAGTGACTAGAACAGCTCCCAAGCTCAATTTTTTTATGTTCATACATATTCCTCCAAATCTACCTTACGTATAAGGTTTTTCCATTATAGGGAAGAATTTCTGAAAATGCAAAATTCTAGTCTCATCTCATGTTACATTTTCTGACATGATTTTCTGAGAATAAAAAACTCCCTTCTCTAATGAAAGAGAAGAGAGTGATGCTATATTTTTCTTGTTCGAGGACACGCCAGATGGCTTTTGCCACGCCACCATTAACATTGGTGTCTGTCACAAAATCGGCCACAGCTTTAACTTCGTCTGGTGCGTTGCCCATCGCAACACCAATTCCAGCGTCACGAATCATCGAAACGTCGTTGAAGTTGTCACCAATTCCAAAGACTTCCTTCATCGATAAGCCAAGTGTTTCGGCATAGTGAGCAACCGCAATGCCTTTTTGAGCGTCCTTATGGTTGATTTCCAAATCCGTATAAAATGCGGAAGTGACCACAAGGTTTGGATGCGCTTGATCGATATGTTCACGAACGGGTTTGAAATAAGTAGGCCCGTCGTCATGAGAGACGATAATCTTGAAGACCTTAATATCTGGAATCGATAGCACTTCTTCAGCAGTCGTCACATCGGTTGCTTCTAGAAGGATTTTGAGCTGTCTAATTTCTTCTTTCAATTGTTCAGGCGATAGATTATTTCTTTCAGCCTTTTTGCGTTCGATGACTTTGTTGATAAAGAGGGCGTAGTTCTTTCTAAAGTTCCCCTCAGAAGTCACGAGCTGCCAGTCCAAGTCAATCGAATCGAAGTAGTCCAGTAGTGCATAGACTGTTTCGTGAGGAATGGTGACTTCCCAGATAATGTCATGATTTTTATCAAAAATCTGAGCGCCATTCATCGCAATGACAGGGAGATGTAGTTCTGCTTGTTCGAGCGCAAAATTGGCTTGTAGATAATCGCGTCCGGTACAAACGATAAAGTGTTTCCCTTGTTTTTGGAGTTTTCGAATCGCTTGAATATTATTTTTATGAACCTCTACATGGTTTGTAAGTAGAGTACCATCCATATCCGATGCAAATAATTTAATCATAGAGCAAAACCTCTATTTCATTTCTTTAAGATGTGTTTGCAATGTTTGAATTTTATCTTGAATACGTCTGAAGCGTGGTTTGTTTTCTAATTGGAATTTTGCTACTTCTTCTTGAATAGAGTTCACAACTTCCATTGTTTGTGGAACAATCACTTCTTGGATTTCTTTAATGCCTCTTTCAAGAGTGGCTTTACCGGTATTAATCACGGTAACATCCTGTGTCACTTCTTGAATTTGTTGCGCTAAGATTTCACGGTTTTCTTTACCGCTTCTTGGGTTGTTAAGTAGGGCAACGGCGCCTCCAATCACACTACCGAAAATAAAACCTTTTAGAAATTTACTCATTGATTATGCCTCCATTTGTTCGCGAATTGATTGCGCGATTTCTGCTAATACTTCTGAACTTGGATTCGTTGGGTGCCATTTTAATCCAAAGCCATCTTCTTTTGTATAGCGTGGGATTAAGTGGATGTGAGAGTGGAAGACGCTTTGGTAGGCCAACTCCCCGTTATTACTTAAAATGTTTAAACCTTTAATGTCTGGGTTTGAAGCTTGAACGGCACGTGCGATTTTAGGAATACGTGCAAACACTGCGCTTGCTAAGTCTTCGTCATATTCGAAGATGTTAGCCACGTGTTTTTTTGGAACGACAAGCGTATGCCCTGGTGTTACTTGCGAAATGTCAAGGAACGCAAGTACTACGTCATCTTCATACACGATATGTGCTGGAATTTCTTTATTAATAATTTTATCAAAAATGCAATCTGTCATGGTGTTTCCTCCTTGAGTTCGTACCTCTATGGTATCAAAAAAAGCAGTAAAATGAAAGACTCGTAGCAGTTGTTGTCGTTGCTTTTTAGAAGAACATATCCTAAAATATCAGAATGAAAGCGAGGAGTCTTTATGAAGGGAAAATTAGATGCATTAAGCGATGCGATTATTGCCATTGCGATAACCGTTTTAGTATTAGAAATCAATACGCCAACATCGATGGAGGGTATGTGGCAGTTTGCAAAGGAAATCTTTTTATTTGCACAAAGTTTTGTAGTCATTGCAAACTTTTGGTTTGAACGTTCGCAGTTCTTTGGACGCTCAAAACGAATTTCTTTCTCGATTTTGTCGATTGATCTATTAGCGCATTTGGGAATCTGTCTTATCCCGTTATTTACAAAATTCTTATTTAGTTTTGAAAATCGAGTGATTTCAGTGCTAGCATACGGGATTTTGATTGCAATCATTTCTGTATTGTTCGATATCGAAAACTATTTTGTATTGAAACAATCATTGACTGAAGCCGATTATGCAAGAAAAGATGAGATGCTAATTCTATTCAGAAAATTTCATATTCGCTCCTATTTAACATCAGTGATTATTTTGACTTTGACATTTTTCATTCCACAAATTGTCATGTACTTATACTTAGCGATTCCAATGACTAAGTTCTTTTCGCGTTTAGGGGCGGGAAGAGGCCGGTCAGTATTTGTGGATGAAAATTTAGTTGAATTTTCAGATAAAGTATTAGGACGAATTGATGAAGAACGAATAAAGAGAAATCTTGCAAAATAATATGAATGAATAGGAGTGTGAAAGGGCGCCTAATCCTGCGTTCTTTCACACTTTTTTTCTTTATGGTATAATGAGGAGAATAGTTAGATAGGAGAATCTATATGTCACTACAATTAAACAATGTAACTGCAGGATATACAAAAGTGCCTGTCATTACGGACATCACTTTTGATGTAAATCCAGGCGAGATTTGCGGCCTAATCGGGCTGAATGGTGCCGGAAAGAGTACGACAATTAAAACGATCATTGGGCAACTTACCCCTTTTAGCGGAAGAGTGGAAGTAGAGAAACTAAGTATTCTCGAAAACCAACGTGGTTACCGTCAATCGATTGCGGTCATTCCAGAAAGTCCCGTTCTTTACGAAGAATTGACGTTTAGAGAACATATTGAATTTGTGGCTCGTTCGTATAATCAAATGAACGAAGAAACAATGGCTCATGCAATGGAACTCGTGGAAGCTTTCCGCTTAACGAAGCAATTGGATTGGTTCCCGGCGTATTTCTCAAAAGGGATGAAACAAAAAGTTCTCATCGTCTGCGCATTAATGCTAGATGTACCCGTTTATGTGGTCGATGAGCCATTTTTAGGACTTGATCCACTAGGGATTCGTACCTTGCTTCAAGTCTTAAAAGAGAAGAAAGAAAAGGGTGCAGCGATTTTAATGTCGACTCACGTATTAGATACGGCTGAGAAGTATTGTGATCGTTTCATCGTTTTACACGAAGGGAAAGTAATTGCGCAAGGCGATATCGAAGGCTTACGCGCTACTTCGAATATTGAAGAAACTTCTCTAGAGGAAATTTACTTTGCATTAACGACAGGGGACGATGCCCATGAATAGTGCAACAATTTTTGAGGCCCGCGTAAGAAAATATCAAAAGAAAAGCATGAAGTATATTCGCTATATGCTCAATGACCATTTCTTGATTGTTTTATTTTTCTTATTTGGCTTTATCATGGTGCAATACTCGAGTTGGATTCAAACGATTCGTGTATTGGAATGGCCTTTACTAGGGTTACTTGCAGTTCTACTAGCGAGTGTTCCATTCTTTGGTGGAGTAGCAACGTTGCTTGAACCAGCCGATGGAATCTTTTTATCCGTAGTGGGGCAAGACTTTAAGGCGTATTTACAAAAAGCCATTCGTCGTAGTTGGGCGCTTCCGCTACTCGTGATGCTGGCTTCGACAGGAATTGTCTTTCCAATCGTAGCACAAGCCTTTGGAACGAATATGAGTATGTTCGTAAAGCTATTCCTCTTACAAGTGCTCTTTAAAGATTTATTATTCCGTTGTACAAAATATGCTTATCGTGGAGTGCTCCATTTTACATGGATGGAAAAACTCGGTATTTACGTAATTGCAGTAGCGAACTTCTTCGGAATGTTTTTTTGGATTTCTGAAGGGTGGTCATTTGTCTTATTAGTAATACCAGTACTTCTAAGTATTTTTATCGAACAATATTATGGAAAAGCGGCTTTTGTCTATCGATTCGATTCAATGATTGAGTCAGAATTAGAAAGACAACAACGAATTTATCGTCTATATGCATTGTTTGTGGATGTGCCAATGGTGCATAAACCTCAAGCGCATCGCCGTTCATATTTAGATGGCGTATTGAAGGTACTAGTTGGAACAAATCCAAGTGGTCATCGCTATTTAGTGAGTCGTACGGTCGTTCGTACGAGTCAATATATGAGTTTATTATTACAACTGGCGACAGTTAGTTTTGTAGTCGCATTATTTTCTCAAGAGTATTATTGGAACTTTATCGTCAATGCGTTACTTGTAATGCTATTAGGATTCCAACTCGTTGGAGTGATTCAAAGTGCCAACACGCAAAATAGTCATTTTGCCTCTTTAGTGGATAGCAACACTCGTCTTAAGGATAATTTATCAGTCCTCATGATGACGATGGTCGCATCCGATGTTGTACTGGGCATTTCTTCAGTGATAGGTATGCGTGAAATGATTGGATTAGTAGGGATTATTTCTATCCGATTTTCGGTGTATTCTTTACACAATTTTATTTGCGTTATCGATTCCTTAAGAAGAGAAGAAAAATTTAAGTTTGTAGGCTACTAAGTAGCGCACAAACTTGACTCAAATGGTATAAAACCATAAAATAAAAGAATAGATTTATTAAAGGAAACAGAATTTGTCGTTAGGGATGGAATAGATGGAATATAACATGGACACAGGATGGGATCTCCATCCAATTGGTGGGGACACCGGTCAAGCGTACATGGGTGTAAAAGACCATGAACGTGTATTTCTAAAGAGAAATGCTTCACCGTTTTTAGCGGTGCTATCGGGTGAAGGTATCACTCCTAAGTTAATATGGACCAAACGTGCGGGTAATGGTGATGTCATTACAGCTCAAGAATGGTTGTCTGGAAGATCCCTCACTAAGGAAGAAATGGGGTCCGTCGAAGTCATTGAGCTGTTAAAACAAATTCATCAATCCCCAAATCTTTTACAAATGTTGCAACAAATTCAAGGTGAAGAGTATAGCACTCAAAAATTCATCGATGAATATTTAAATAATTTACAGTCAGGATTACAAACCCACCGTTTCTTAAACGAAGTATTAAATTACTTAATTGAAACCATTCCGCTTGTGAGTGAAGTTGGAAAAACAGTTTGTCACGGAGACTTAGACCGTCGTAACTTTATGTTATCTGAAGACGAGAAGCTCTACCTTGTCGACTGGGAAATGGTTCGACTTGCCGATCCAGTTTCGGATTTGACGATGATCTTTGACGCAATACATTCCTGTTCATCAATGGGGTGAATGGCTAGATATGTATGGCTTACAACTGTCTACAAATATTTATCAACGAATTGAATGGTATGCTCTAATGAATTGCTTGAATTATATTAAGAAAACGCACTTCGAGGGACGTTACCTTGAAATGAATGAGAAAATTCTTTTGGTGAAATCAATTTACAATAATCGTATTGGAAAGCCAACGGAAGAATAGACAGGAGTTAGACTTTGAGATTAAGAAATAAACCTTGGGCAAAAGATGCTTTAGCCTCTCACCCAGAAATGGTCATCCAAGATCCAGCGCAATGGAAGGGAAGATGGCATGAACGTTTTGGCAATAACAATCCAATCCATATCGAGATTGGTTCTGGGAAAGGTCAATTCGTGAGCGGCATGGCTCGTCAAAACCCAAACATTAACTATATTGGAATTGAAATTCAAGAAAGCGTCCTTGTAGTCGCACTTGAAAAAGCTCTTGCAGCAGATGTTCCAAACTTACAATTATTACATGTGAACGGTGGACAAGTAACAGACTACTTCGAAGATGGTGAAGTAGACCAAATTTACTTGAACTTCTCAGATCCATGGCCAAAGAAACGTCATGCGAAACGTCGCTTGACTCATGAAAGTTTCTTAGTTGGATACGAAAAAGTATTACCACCATTTGGAGAATTACACTTCAAGACAGATAACCGTGGATTGTTTGAATACAGCCTTGCTTCATTCTCACAATTTGGACTTGTGTTAAAACAAGTTTGGTTAGATTTACATCAAGTGGAATTTCCAGGAAATGTGATGACAGAATACGAAGAGAAATTCTCAGCAAAAGGTCATCCGATTTATCGTGTGGAAGTGATTTTCCCACAAGATAGAAAAGCTTTTAAACAACCTGAATAACAAATAAAGGAGCCTGATTCATATGGAATCAAAAAATAGTTTCAAAGGTGCAAGCTTCCTTCTAGCAGCAGGTGCTGTTATTGGAGCATGGGTCACTTCAAAATGGTTTGAACGCAGAAATGTCAATGGAGATGTTATTGTTCAAAATGTACGTAAATTATTTCAAGTAGTAGGTACTATCGAAGGCTCTTGGATTGAGATGGAACCTGTATTCGTGGATAGCCCAGAATTTTATGGGGAAGTTTATTATGGCGGGGTTACTCGTAAAGAAGATAATGAACTAGTCCAATACGAATTTTATGCAGATGCAAAAACAGGAGCCGTTATTGATTTATACAAAATTGGATAATCAAAGAAAGCTGGAGTTCCTCCAGCTTTTGGCGCGTTTATAAGATATTTTATAGAAGTAGGAAAGAAGAGGATACAATGGAAGCTCAAACTGAACAATTAATCAAAACGTTAACACAAATGAAAGGGACTAGTGGACATGAAGGTCGTATTCGCGACTTTATGAGAAGCGAACTAACACCTTTAGTAGACCGCATTGAACAAGATGGTCTTGGTGGTATTTTTGGGGTTCGTGATAGCAAAGAAGAAGATGCACCACGCATTATGATTGCAGCGCACATGGACGAAGTTGGTTTCATGGTAACAAATATCACTCCAAACGGAATGTTTAAAGTAAGTCCTTTAGGTGGATGGAACCCATATGTAGTTTCAGCACAACGTTTTACTTTATTAACTCGTAATGGAGACTATCCAATTATTTCTTCTTCAATCCCACCACATCTTTTACGCGCAGCTGGTGGTCAACAATCAGCTGTGAAAGTAACCGACATTTTATTCGATGCTGGATTTACTTCACGTGAAGAAGCGCTTGAATATGGCTGCCGTCCCTGGCGATACAATCGTTCCAGATGTAGAAACCATTTGGACTGCCAATAAGAAACGCATGATTTCTAAATCTTGGGATAACCGTTATGGATGTACAGTCGTTCTTGAAGCGTTAAAAGCTGTTAAAGATGAGAAACTTTACCAAATACATTAATCGCTGGGAGCGAACGTGCAAGAAGAAGTTGGATTACGTGGAACTGGTCCAAGTGTGACGAAAATTCAATCCTGATTTATTCTTTGCGGTAGACTGCTCAGCAGCAGATGATATTAATGGTTCAAAAGAAACGTTTGGACACTTAGACCAAGGATTCTTATTACGTATTTTAGACCCAGGTATGGTGACTCTTCCTCGTATGAAAGAATTCTTAGAAGATACTGCATTAACACATAACATTCCGTTCCAATACTTTGTTTCTCAGGGTGGAACAGATGCTGGAAAAGCACACTTAATGAATCAAGGAGTTCCTAGTGCAGTGATTGGGGTATGTGCTCGTTATATTCATACACACCAAACAATGTTCTCAATTAAAGACTACGAAGCAGCACGTGAAATGGTTATCCAAACAATCCGTGCGTTAGACCGTAGCACAGTGAACACTATTTTAGACGGAAGAACAAATTAAGAGTAAAGAGGTACAATATATGTGGTTAAGTTTTTATAACAAAAAGGGTATCGGCGATACGTTATTATTAACAAGTGGAATTGCAAACCGCTACGACGTCGACTATGAGAAAAAAAGAAATGTGACTCAAGTCTTTGTTCGTGAGTCGAAAGAAGTTCTAGGCTATAATATTGAAAAGATTTCTGAAGTGATTTCATTTGAAGAAGATGGACAACAAATCCTAACTCCCAAGCAACAAGAAGTTGTCAAAGGGTTGATTGAAAAAGCTGGATTTGATGTTTCAACTTTAGATTTAACACCGGAAGATGCACTTGTAGTTGGATACGTTGAAAGTTGCGTAGATCATGAAGATTCTGACCACTTACATGTGACAATGACACGAGTAAGTGACTCTGAAGTGTTACAAATCGTCTGCGGAGCGCCAAACGTGAAAGCAGGACAAAAAGTGGTTGTTGCTAAACCTGGTACAGTAATGCCGAGTGGCGCTATCATTTGGGCTGGAGAATTACGCGGAGTGGCTAGTCACGGAATGCTTTGTTCAGCACGTGAATTAGGATTAGAAAACGCACCAGCGAAAAAAGGAATCTTAGTGTTAGATGATGCGACTCCAGTAGGGACGCCATTTAAATCATTAAACTTACAATAAAGGAGGAACGGGAGTCATGAATGAACCATTTAACGAGAAAAACGATTCATTCGCTTCTTTGCAAGCAAGACGTGAAAAGACTACTTTTCCGAATTACTTGAAGCAAGGTCAAACTTTTGAAGATCAAGTCGTTGAAGAAATGACGCGAGTTGATGCAACAAGAAAAGATGAGACTCCACAAGAATCCTTACCTTTTGATGAGCGACCTGATGCAGCACTCTTACAACCGATTGAAAAAGAGGAACATCAATTACCAGCGCAATTCCGTTCATTTAAGGAAAAGGCGACGGAAGGTCATCAAAAATATAAACCGCGTGTGGATTGGACTTCTTATTTGAATACGAATCAACGCAAACCTTTTAAACCAAGTACGGTACCTTCGAGTACTAGAGGTTTAGAACAAGAGGAAACCCAAAAAGTTCCTTATCGCGAGTTAGAAAATGAGTTATTGCCAAATAGTACAGACTTGATTTTATTCGAAAAAGAAGAAGCTTTATTGGTATCCGTTGAGGAACAAGAAGATACGATCGAGAAAACGCTTGAAGGAGTACAATGGTACCTCTTATGAGAAACCAGTACAAAGCCAAGTTTTCGCAACAAAAGGGCTATGTTCCAGCCTTTAAACGCAAACAAGAATCAGATGTTGAAGTCGTGCAAGAGTCCTTGTTAGAAGGCTTGCCGGAGACAAAAGTTGAAAGACGAAAAGCACCGGAAAAACCACTAACTGGAAAACAAAGACGCGCAATGAAAAAATCGTTATCGATGATTATGGAACAGGAGCAACATGAACGTCAGTTGCCATATGTTCATCCAAAAAAACAGTAGTAGAAAAGCGAGGAGAAAAAATGGATAAAAGTAAGATTTATCACTTTACGGGAATAAAAGGATCAGGAATGAGCGCATTAGCCTTAGTATTACATGGGGAAGGCTATAAAGTGCAAGGGTCAGACTTAGAACAATACTTCTTCACTCAAAAAGGTTTGGAAGAAGCTGGAATTACATTATTACCATTCAGCGCTGATAATATTAAAGAAGGACAAGTTGTTATTGCAGGGAATGCATTTCCAGATAGCCATGAAGAATTAGTTTCTGCACGCGAAAAAGGCGTTGAAGTCGTTCGTTATCACAAATTCTTAGGCGAATTATTAAAAGGCTATAAGAGTGTTGCCATTACTGGTTCGCATGGTAAAACAAGTACAACAGGGTTGCTATCTCACGTATTAAGTGGAATGGAACCAACAAGTTACCTTATCGGAGATGGAACTGGTAAAGGGATTGAAAATTCAGAGTACTTCGTTTTAGAAGCTTGTGAATATAAACGTCACTTTATGGCGTACCGTCCAGACTATGCAATCATGACAAACATCGACTTTGACCATCCAGACTACTATACAGATATCGAAGATGTACAAAGTGCACTTGAAGCATTTGGTAAACAAGTGAAAAAAGGAATCATCGCTTGCGGGGATGATGAGAGATTACGTACCTTAGATGCGATTGTACCTGTTACTTATTACGGTGTTGGTGAAAACAATGATGTGATTGCTAAAAATATCCGTAAAGAAAAAGGCGGAAGCTACTTTGATGCGTATATTAAAGGCGAATTATATGGTCATTTCTATATTCCAACATATGGAGACCACAACATCCTTAATGCATTAGCGATTATCGCATTCTACTACTTAAACGATTTAGATCGTAATGAATTAGCTGAACAATTCAGCACTTTCGGTGGAGTGAAACGTCGCTTCTCTGAAAAAGTAATTAACGGCGTTACTATCATCGATGACTACGCTCACCACCCATCTGAAATTCGTGCAACATTAGATGCGGCACGTCAAAAATATCCTGAAAAAGAAGTGGTAGCGGTCTTCCAACCACATACATTTACTCGTACAATCGCGCTTTTAGAAGAGTTTGCGGAAGTGTTATCACTTGCTGACCATGTATACTTATGCGATATCTTCGCATCTGTTCGTGAAGAAGCAGGGGATGTTTCTATCGAAGACTTAGCAAAACTGGTTAAAGGTGGCGCGAAAGTATTACCTCTTGATAATGTATCTCCATTATTAAACTATAAAGACGCAGTAATCGTCTTTATGGGAGCAGGGGATGTACAAATATGAGTTTGCTTATGAAAAACTCTTATCAAATACTTCTCCAACACAAAACTAAAGTTTGATGGATTCAGGCCTGGCAGTTGCCAGGCCTTTTTGTGTGCATCTTAGTATTGAAGGAGAAGGGATACCGCTCTTTTTAGTGTTCATAGGATTGTTTATTTGTTACACTGGTAATGACAAATTAGGAGGCATATTATGGCGAAACAAAAATTATTACTCGTTGACGGAAGTAGCTTAGCATTCCGCGCATTTTTTTCGATTTTAGATTTAAATCGTTTTAAAAACGCTAATGGCTTACATACAAATGCACTCTATTCATTTCACCGTATGTTTAAGTCCATCTTAGACTCTGAAAAACCAACTCATGTGCTTGTCGCATGGGATGCTGGAAAGACAACTTTTCGTACAGAAATGTATGCAGATTACAAAGGAGGTCGTTCGAAAACTCCGGGTGAATTTATCGAACAGATGCCTTATTTTAATGTGCTTTTAGATGCATGGGGAATTCCTCATTACCGTCTGAACCAATATGAAGCGGATGATATTATCGGTACTCTTGCTAAACAAGGGGGAAGCAGCAGGATATGAAGTTGTGGTTCTTTCAGGAGATAAGGACTTGATTCAGCTTGCGGATAATAATATCACTGTAAAAATCACCACAAAAGGAGTGACAGAACTAGTCGAGTACACTCCTGAAGTGATTTTCGAAAAATACGGCTTGACACCTGAACAAATCATCGATATGAAGGGGTTAATGGGAGATTCTTCCGATAACTATCCTGGTGTTACAAAAGTCGGAGAGAAGACAGCGGTGAAACTTCTTCAAGAGTTCGGCAGTGTAGAAGGAATCTACGAACATGTCGATGAAATGAAGAAGAGCAAGTTAAAAGAAAACTTGATTAACGACAAAGAGTTAGCTTTCTTAAGTAAGAAATTAGCGCGCATCAATGTGGAGTCGCCTCTTGAAATCACGCTAGACGATACCCTTCGTAAGGAACAAGATGTAGATGCATTGATGGCGTTCTATAAGGAAATGAACTTTAATTCTTTCCAATCAGACTTATTAAATTCAGGTGCGACGGCAGTAGAAGAAGCACCAAAAGCGGAGCGACCAAACGTAACACGTGTGTCAGAGATTACTGAAGATATGGTAAAAGGTGCAACAAGTGTTCATTTTGAAACACTTGAAGCGAACTATCATGTGGCAGATGTGATTGCCGTTGCCTTCGGAAATGAAAAAGAAGTCTTCGTGACAGATTTAGAGACGGCTGTTGCTTCAGAAGCCTCAAGAAATGGCTTGCGGATGCATCAATCGAAAAACATTTATTTGATACAAAAGCAGCTAAAGTACTCGCACATCGTTTCGGAATTGTATTAGAAGGTGCCAAATACGATGTGTCCCTTCTTGCGTATCTAGTGGACACTAATGATATCGTGAAAGAGATTAGTGACGTAGCACGTCGTGTCGATGTAACGATTCTTGCTAGTGACGAAGCAGTCTACGGTAAAGGAGTAAAAATCCAAATACCTGAAGATGAAGAAGTTTGGAATCAGCACTTAGCAGCAAAAGTCTACACAATTGCGGTGGCGCCAGAAAAACTATTGAAACGCCTTGAAGAAAATGAACAAACACATCTTTATTGGGAAATGGAATTGCCAGTGAGCGATATTTTAGCGCGTATGGAAATCCAAGGGATTCGCGTCGATAAAGGACGTTTAGTTGAGATGGGTGTGGAATTTGAAGCACGTCTAAAAGAGATTGAGCAAGAAATTTATGAGCTTGCTGGGGAAGAGTTTAATATCAATTCGACTAAACAACTCGGTGTCATCTTATTTGAAAAGATGGGCTTACCAGTTATCAAGAAGACGAAGACTGGTTATTCAACAGCAGTAGATGTTTTGGAGAAATTGGCGCACCAAGCTCCAATCGTAGAGTTGATTTTAGAATATCGTCAATTAGCTAAATTAAATTCAACGTATGTAGAAGGATTGCAAGCGTATATTCAAGAAGACGGCAAGATTCATACGCGTTTTGTTCAAAACTTAACGCAAACAGGTCGTCTAAGCTCGGTGGATCCAAACTTACAAAATATTCCAATCCGTACAAAAGAGGGCCGTCGTATTCGTTACGCATTCTTACCAGAGCATGACGATTGGAAGATTCTCTCAAGCGACTATTCGCAAATTGAATTGCGTGTGTTAGCGCATATTGCCGGCGATAAACATATGATTGAAGCGTTCAAAAATAATGTCGACATTCATACAAACACAGCAATGCGTGTCTTTGGAATTACAAACCCAGACGATGTAACGAGTGAAATGCGTCGCCAAGCCAAAGCTGTAAACTTTGGTATTGTGTATGGAATTAGTGATTACGGATTATCTCAAAACTTGAATATTTCCCGTAAGAAAGCTAAAGAATTTATCGACCGCTACTTGGAAGAGTTTCAAGGGGTAAAAGACTTTATGGAATCTGTCGTAAAAGAAGCGCGTGAGAAAGATTATGTGGAAACGTTATTCCACCGTCGTCGCTACTTGCCGGATATTCATTCAAGTAACTTTAATTTACGCTCATTCGCCGAACGTACAGCGATGAACTCACCAATCCAAGGAAGTGCCGCAGATATCTTTGAAGATGGCGATGATTGAATTGGACCGTGAAATGAGAGAACGTAAATTCAAAGCGAACCTATTATTGCAAGTGCACGATGAATTGATTTTCGAAGTGCCACAAGACGAATTAGAAAGCCTTCAAAGCTTAGTAGAAGAAGTCATGGAAAATGCCGTGAGCTCTGAAAGTTCCACTACGAGCAGATAGTAATGTAGGGGACAACTGGTTTGAAGCAAAATAACTAAAAATAAAGAATGGGACATCTCTTCTTAATGAATGTAAGTTAGGGATGTCCATTATGTTTTATCTTTTGAGTTTATAGCGTTTTTGTAGTATACTTTTTGAGTTAAGAGAAGAAGTTTAGGTGATGGAAGGGCTCTTTTAGCGTTCAGATTCCATCACTTTCATTTTGTCAATCAATGGAGGAAATACATGAAATTAAGAAATGATATTCGCAATATTGCTATTATCGCCCACGTTGACCACGGTAAAACAACACTTGTGGATGAATTATTAAAACAATCAGATACATTAGATGCACGTACAGAATTATCAGAACGTGCGATGGACTCAAACGATATCGAACGTGAACGCGGTATTACAATTTTAGCGAAAAATACAGCCGTTCAATATAAAGGAACTCGTATCAATATCATGGATACACCAGGACACGCGGACTTCGGTGGAGAAGTAGAACGTATCATGAAAATGGTAGATGGTGTAGTTCTTGTAGTGGATGCGTATGAAGGTACAATGCCTCAAACTCGTTTCGTATTGAAAAAAGCATTAGAACAACATTTAACACCAATCGTTGTAGTTAACAAAATCGACCGTGACGCTGCTCGTCCAGAAGAAGTTGTCGATGAAGTATTAGAATTATTCATCGAATTAGGTGCCGATGATGATCAATTAGAATTCCCAGTAGTTTATGCTTCAGCATTAAACGGAACTTCAAGTTTATCAGACAACCCAGCGGACCAAGAAAAAACAATGGATTACTTATTCGATACCATTATCGAACATATCCCAGCTCCAGTAGACAACTCAGATGAACCATTACAATTCCAAGTATCATTATTAGACTATAATGACTACGTTGGACGTATCGGTATCGGACGTGTCTTCCGTGGAACAATCAAAGTTGGGGACCAAGTAACGTTATTAAAATTAGACGGAACAAAGAAAAACTTCCGTGTGACTAAATTGTTTGGTTTCTTCGGATTAAACCGTTTAGAAATCAACGAAGCAAAAGCAGGGGATTTAATCGCTGTATCTGGTATGGAAGATATCTTCGTTGGAGAAACAGTAACTCCAGTAGATACACATGAAAGCTTACCAGTATTACACATTGACGAACCAACATTACAAATGACATTCTTGACAAACAACTCACCATTTGCGGGTCGCGAAGGAAAGTTTGTAACAGCACGTAAGATTGAAGAACGTCTAATGCGTGAATTACACACAGACGTATCTCTTAAAGTTGAACCAACTGATTCACCAGATGCATGGATCGTATCAGGACGTGGGGAATTACACTTATCAATTCTTATCGAAAACATGCGTCGTGAAGGATACGAATTACAAGTATCTCGTCCAGAAGTAATCATCAAAGAAATCGATGGCGTGAAATGTGAACCATTTGAACGTGTACAAATCGATACTCCTGAAGAATACATGGGTTCAATCATCGAATCATTAAGTAACCGTAAAGGTGAAATGCAAGATATGCAACACAATGATAACGGACAAGTTCGTATTGTCTTCTTAGTTCCAGCTCGTGGATTATTAGGATATACAACTGAATTCTTATCAATGACACGTGGGTTACGGAATTATGAACCACACATTCGATCAATACTTACCATACATTCCAACAAGCATCGGCGGACGTCGTAATGGGGCACTTGTTTCAACAGATACAGGTAAAGCAACAACATACGGAATTATGGGTGTTGAAGAACGTGGTGTGATTTTCACTGAACCAGGTACTGAAATTTATGAAGGAATGATCGTTGGGGAACACTCTCGTGAAAACGACTTAGCGGTTAACATTACGAAAGCAAAACAACAAACAAATATCCGTTCAGCTACGAAAGACCAAACTTCAGTGATTAAGACTCCTAAGAAATTATCTCTTGAAGAGTCATTAGAATTCTTATCAGACGATGAATACTGCGAAATTACTCCAGAAACAATTCGTTTAAGAAAACAAATTCTAAATAAAGGCGAACGTGAAAAAGCCAAATAAACGTAAAAAACAAGCTGAATCAGAAAAGTTAATCTGAATATCAAAAAGGTGGATGCAATGCATCCACCTTTTTTGGTTGTTTTTATTGATTTAATTTAACTCGAACAACTTGCTCATGAAAATTCCGTTTTTAAAAGTTAAGTGATACCGTATACGGTATCACTTGTATTAGGTGTATTGTGTTTTTGCATACAGTTGTAGTATCCTTATAGTAGTAGGTTTATAGAGAGAAGAGATGACAGATGACAAAACAAAGAAAAATCATGTATGGAATTTTTGGAGTGCTGTTTGCATTTATTTTATTAGCACTTGGGCTGATCCAAATGTTTACGTATCGAGCAACACCTGAGGCACAAGAGACGTGGAATATTGCGGCATTTGAACAGAAAAACAACTGGACTCATTTTGAAGTGACAGGAGAGAAAAAAGGAACTCTTTTTATTTCTATACAGGGTGCGTTTAGTTGAACCGCAAGCTTATGCTAAACTTGCAGATGGCTTAGCTAAAGAAGGGATTGAAGTGTACATTATTTCTTCTCAGTTGAATTTACCAGTGTTGGATAATGGGACGATGGCAACTATCGTGAAAGAAGAGCATTTAGACAAAGTGTTTGTCGGAGGACATTCTCTAGGTGGTGTTGTTTCAACGATTGAAGCGAAAAAACTAAATGAAATTGATAAAGTTGCAGGCTTAATTTTATTAGCAAGTTATCCAGATCAAAGTACGGATATTAGCGACACTCAAATTCCTGTATTATCGATTACGGCTTCGAATGACAAAATTTTGAAACAAGAAAAATATGAAGATGCGAAGTCTCGTTTGCCAGAGTCTACACTCTATACAACGATTGAGGGTGGGAACCATAGTGGCTTTGGACTATATGGTCAGCAAAACGGCGATGGTACTGCTACAATGAGTGCCGAAGAACAACAAAAACAATTAGTTCAACTCATTAAACAATTTATCGTATCGCATTAAGCTAGGCTTCGGTCTAGCTTTTTTGTACGCTTGGGTTGTGTTTTGGTTACGTCGCAGGTATCATGGAAGTAACGAATTTTGGAGGTAGAGCGTATGCAACAAAAAGTAACAAAGAATTGGGTCACTATCGGAACTGGTGTGATTGCCAATGAATTAGCAGTAGCGTTAGAATCGTTAGACGGGAAACTTTATGGAGTTGCCAATCGCACCTATGCGAATGCCGTAAAATTTGCAGAAAAATATGGCATTGAAAGAGTGTACGATGAAATTGACGATGTCTTTACAGATCCAGAAGTAGATATTATTTATATTTCAACTCCGCATAACACGCATATTCACTATCTTAGAAAGCCTTAGCTGCTGGAAAGCATGTGTTATGCGAAAAGGCTATTACATTAAATAGTGAAGAATTGGAAGAAGCGTTGCAACTCGCTAAAGAAAATAATGTTGTTTTGGCTGAGGCAATGACGCTTTACCATATGCCCGTCTATAAACAATTAAGTAAAGCTGCTGAAAACTTGGGTGAGCTTCGCATGATTCAAATGAACTTTGGTAGCTATAAAGATTATGATATGACGAACCGTTTCTTCAATCGCAATCTTGCTGGGGGAGCATTACTGGATATTGGTGTATATGCCTTGTCTTGCATTCGTTATTTCATGAGCGAGGCGCCTAGTTCAATGGTTTCTCAAGTGAAATTAGCGCCAACAGGTGTGGATGAGCAAGCCGGTATTGTTTTGACGAATGATGCAGGAGAAATGGCGACTGTGACGATGACGCTCCATGCTAAACAACCAAAACGCGGTGTTATTGCATACGACAAAGGGTATATTGAGATTGTTGATTACCCACGCGCGCATAAAGCGACGATTACTTATACAGAAGATGGACATGTTGAAACTTTTGAAGATGAATTGGGATTAGATGCCTTAGCTTATGAAGTTCTGGATATGGAGTCAACGATTGATACAGGGGTAGACCTCATGCATCTTGAATATACGGTCGATGTGATGGAAATCATGACCGACTTACGCCGTGAATGGGGAATCAAGTATCCAGAGGAAGAGGAAGCATGAAGCAACAAGAACAATTAAAAGCGATGGAACAATATGCAAAAAGAGTGCTCAGTGCAGATACAACAGGGCACGATTGGTCGCATATTGAACGCGTCGTCAATACGACAAAGACGATTGCGAAGGCGGAAGGAGCAGACTTATTTATTTGTGAAGCCGCAGCGCTACTCCATGATGTTATCGATGATAAAATTGTCAAAGATCCTATAGTTGCATTGAAGGAATTGAAAGAATTTCTAATTTCTATTGAAGTGACTCCTGAAACAAGTTGAAGCTATTGAGTCGATTATTACGAGAATGTCGTTTAAGAATCATAAGGAACAACAAGAACTCTCGCTTGAAGGAAAAGTGGTGCAAGATGCGGATCGATTAGATGCTATTGGTGCTATCGGGATTGCTAGAGTGATGTGTTACTCTGGAAGTACAGGAAGACCAATCCACAATCCAGACATGAAGCCACGTGAAAACTTGACGCCTGAAGAATATCGAAACGGTGAATCGACAGCTATTATGCACTTCTATGAAAAATTACTGAAGTTAAAAGATTTGATGAATACCAAATATGGTAATGAATTAGCAAAAGGGACGGCATGAATTTTTAGAAACTGTATTTAGAGCAATTTTATGCCGAATGGGATGGAAAACGATAGACAATAAGCGACAAAATTTTTTGTCGCTTATTTGTTTTGTAAGAGAAACAGGTGTAAAATAGTAACTACATTTTAAAGTGAGAGGATTGGTTGCGTGGAAGTAGAGCAACAACTTACGAATAAAGAACTTCGAAAAAATATATTTGTGATTGTATGGCCGGTATTTGTGGAAGTGCTTCTTGGTGCACTCTTTGGAATGGTCGATATGATGATGGTGGGTAAAATCCCAGGGGATACTGCTGCAGCTGTTTCTGCAGTTGGGATGACAAACCAACCAATGTTTCTTGGACTAAGTTTGATTCAGGCATTAAATGTCGGTGGGACTGCTATTATTGCTAGGTATTTTGGAGCGAAAAAATACAATCGTATGGGAAGTATCCTGAAACATGTAATGATTCTTGCGATGCTTTTCTGTGTGACACCTGTAGTTATTTTAATGTTAATCTTCGCTCCAGAAATTTTATCACTGATGGGTGCAGATGAATCGGTTATTAATGTCGGGTTAAACTACTTTAGAATTGTCACAATCGGATTTATCTTCCAATCACTATCGTTTACTGTAACAGCAGCCCTTCGAGGAATTGGTGAAACCAAAATCCCGATGAAGAATAATATTATAGCGAATAGCTGTAATGTTTTAGGAAATGCCATTTTAATCTACGGGATGTTTGGCTTTCCGGCATTAGGCGTTACAGGAGCAGCGATTGCTACAGCTGCATCGAATTTAATCGCGATGGTGTTAAATGTACGTTATATTTTATCAGGAAAAAGTATTCTAAAACTCGATTTTAAGGAAAAATTTGAATTTAGGGCGGAAGTGATGCGCGATTTAGTACGTATCGGAATTCCAACAGCATTAGAACAAATGGCACTACGTTTTGGCGTTATCATGTTCTTGAAAATCGTTTCAGGACTAGGAAATAATGTTTATGCGGCTCACCAAATTGCTCTGAATGTACTTTCTCTATCGTATTCTCCAGCTCAAGCATTCGGGATTACAGCTTCGTCACTGATGGGGCAATCGCTTGGGGCTAAAAGATGAGAAATTAGCAGAGCGCTATACCAAAATGTGCCAGCGCATCGGGTTAATGTTAGCGATTATGATGTCTGCTTCAATCTATTTTGGTGCAACATTTTTAGCAGGGATGTATACGGATAACGTGGAAATTATTCAAAATACCGTTATTGCTTTATCCATCGTTGCGTTCGTTCAACCGTTCCAAAGTCATCAATTGATTACTTCTGGAGCACTGCGTGGGGCAGGAGATACAGTATGGCCACTCATTGCAATTTTTATTGGATCATGCGTCATTCGATTAAGTGTAGGATATGTGTTTGTAAACTTCTTTGGATGGGGACTTGCTGGTGCATGGTATGCAGTCTTTATCGACCAATTTATCAGGGATATGATTATTCTCCTTCGATTTAGAAGTGGACGATGGAAAAATATTCGAATTGCATAAAGGAAAGGCTGGAATTTTCCAGCCTTTTTGTTTTGAGTATAAATCGTGTGGAGTAGTTTACTGAAATTATGGAAAATCAAAAGAAAACAGACGGATAATGATTTTTTATTGAATTTACAATACTTTTGGTTGTTGAGAGAATAGTGTTTGTGATACTATAGTAAAAAGATGTAAAGAGATTGGAGTTTTCAAACGATTATGGCAAGAAAAGGTTTATTAATCGTTTTATCTGGACCTTCAGGTGTCGGAAAAGGAACAGTACGCGCAGCAATTTTTGCAAAAGACAATCAAGAATTTGTGTACTCAGTATCCGCAACGACTCGTAAGCCAAGACCAGGTGAAGTGGATGGAAAAGATTATTTCTTCAAATCAAGAGAAGAATTGAAGCGATGATTGCAAATAAAAAATTATTAGAATACGCGGAGTATGTAGGAAACTACTACGGAACGCCTTTAGATTATGTGCAAGAAACATTAGACAAAGGAAAAGATGTATTCTTAGAAATTGAAGTTCAAGGAGCGCTTCAAGTACGTGAAGCTATGCCAGATGGGGTGTTTATTTTCTTAACACCACCTGATTTGCATGAACTAGAATCTCGCATCGTAAACCGTGGAACAGATTCAGACGAAGTGATTAAAAACCGTATGAAGGTTGCAAGAGAAGAACTTGGTTTGATGAAGTATTATGATTACTCTGTTGTGAATGACAAAGTAGAAAATGCGGTTCGACAAATCGAAGCAATTATTCAAACAGAACATTTACGCATCCAAAGAAACTTGGAAAGCATTGAAGAGTTCGAAGATGAATTAGAAGAAATTTTAGACGAAGAGTAGAAAGAGGGAATCTATTATGATGTTATATCCATCAATCGATAAATTATTGAAAAAAATCGATTCAAAATATTCATTAGTTATTTTATCAAGCAAACGTGCGCATGAGTTACACCACCATGAACCACCAATGTTAGAACACTACGAATCACATACAAAAACGTAGGCCGTGCGTTGGAAGAAGTTGTTGCTGGTGACTTAACAATCCGTGAAGACAGCAAACCAGAACACGTATAATCAAATTTTATAGTCAAGGGAAACTCCCTTGGCTTTTTTCGTTTTCGTAGTTTTGAAGTGTAGAGCAAGCGACAACAAATTAAAGTGCATTATGGTATAATGAGTAGTAAAACTATTTTGGAGGTGAGAAGATGTATGCAAAAGTAATCGTTGACGTTCCAGTCATTCAAGTGAATCGACCGTTTGATTATCATGTTCCAGAAAACTTACAAGAGAGTATTGAAGTAGGGATGCGTGTTGCAGTTCCGTTTGGCGGACGAAGTATTTCTGGATTCGTACTAGCACTTAGTGACGAAGTAGATTTTGACGGAGAAGTAAAAGATATTTTGCATTTAATGGATTTAGATCCCGTCTTGTCACCAGAAATGATAGAGCTTGGAGCGTATTTATCGAAGAAGGTTCATGCCTTCCTTATTCAATGTTATCAAACGATGCTTCCAGCGATGTTGAAATCTAATTATGAAAAACGATTTGTGTTAGTGAATCCGAAAGAACATGAAGATGTATTTCGAGAAATTTTCCATTACGAAACTACATTGCTTTATACCGATGACCTGCCACAGGATCATTTAAAACAATTGATGAAGTTGAAAAAAGAGGGTGCAGTGGTCATCGAGACGGTTGTTAAAGACCGTGCGAAGGTAAAAACAGAAGACTGGATTCGATTGAATTATGTGATGCAAGAGTATGAGGAGTTTATTCCTACAATCTCTGCACGTGCGAAGAAAAAAGTAGCGCTCTTAAAAACACTCGCTTCGATGGAAGTGATGGAAATCGAAAAGAGACGTTTCTTAGAGGATACGGATTTCACAACAGCCGATTTAAAATTCGCAGTAGAACGTAATTGGATTACGATTGTTCAAAAAGAAGTGAACCGTGATCCTTATAAAGGAAGAGTCTTTAAGAAAAGTGCTCCATTTCAGTTAAATCCTGAACAACAAGTCGCGTTTGACCGAGTGAAAGAAGAATCTATCGATACCGACACGTCAAAAGTATACTTGTTAGAAGGTGTAACAGGTTCTGGGAAAACAGAAGTGTATTTACAATGGATTGGGGAAGTGATTGAAAAAGGAAAGAGCGCGATGATGCTCGTTCCAGAAATCGCATTGACTCCTCAAATGGTCGACCGATTCAAGTCGCGCTTTGGAGACCGAGTAGCGGTGCTTCATAGTGGGCTGAGTGTCGGTGAGAAAAATACGATGAATGGCGTAAGATTAAGAATAAAGAAGCAGACATTGTGGTGGGTGCTCGTTCTTCAGTCTTTGCTCCATTAGAAAACATCGGAATTATTATTTTAGATGAAGAACACGAAGCAACGTATAAACAAGATGAGTCTCCAAGATACCACGCTCGCGATGTAGCGATTTGGCGTGGGGAATATCATCACTGTCCAGTGGTGTTAGGAAGTGCGACTCCAAGTCTTGAGTCTCGTGCGCGTGCACAAAAGGGAGTCTATACACTTCTACGATTAACGAAGCGTGCACAGGCGCAGCTGTTGCCTGAAGTTCATTTGATTGATATGAGAACGGAATTCGTTCATCAAAAAGGATCATTTTCGAAGACGTTGCTTGATGCCATCGAAAAAAGATTAGAACGAGGAGAGCAAAGTGTGTTGCTCTTAAACCGACGCGGATATTCTTCTTTTGTACTTTGTCGTGATTGTGGAACGGTATTGGAATGTCCGAATTGCGATATTTCATTAACGCTTCATATGGATACAAGAAGTATGAAATGTCACTATTGTGGTCATGAAGAACATATTCCTAATTTCTGTCCGAAATGTCACAGTCGACAAATTCGTTATTTTGGAACAGGAACGCAGAAGGTGCAAGAAGAATTGCAAGAAGTGTTCCCGGATGCTCGCATCGTTCGAATGGACGTAGATACGACAAGACGTAAAGGGCAACATGAAGCTATCTTGAAGCAGTTCGAAAATCAAGAAGCCGATATTTTAATTGGAACGCAGATGATTGCGAAAGGTCTAGATTATCCAAACGTAACACTTGTGGGTGTTATTAATGCGGATACGGCGCTGAATATTCCTGATTTTAGAAGTTCGGAAAAAACATTCCAACTATTGACTCAAGTATCAGGACGTGCAGGTCGTGGGGATAAGCCGGGTGAAGTATTTATCCAAACTTATAACCCGACTCACTACGCGATTCAATTAGCGCAAGGTCATCAATATGAACGATTCTTTGAAACGGAAATGCGGATGCGTCATATGGCCAACTATCCCACCGTACTTCTTTACAACGATGATTACTTTCTCGAGTGAAGAAGAAGGGGTGGCGTTGAAGAAAGCCATCGAAGTGCATAAGGCGTTGAAGGCGAATGTGTCGCCGAAATGCAGTTGTGTTAGGGACCAACTGCGAAATCGATTGCGCGAATGAATAACCGTTATTATTTCCAAATTATTGTGAAATACAAAAACGAACCGCAACTGCAAGAGTTCTTAGAACAATTGATGATGGAAACACAAGAAGTCTGGTTCGAAGAAATTACTTATGACGATTGATATGGAACCACAACATTTCTTATAGAGGTGAAAAATGAAGAAAGTTATTTTTATGGGAACGCCTGAGTTTTCAACAGGTGTTTTGAAACGATTAATTGAAGATGAAACAGTTGAAGTCATTGCCGTTGTCACACAGCCAGACCGTGCAGTTGGACGTAAGAAAATCATTACACCAACTCCTGTAAAGGTGGTGGCATTGGAGCATGATATTCCTGTTTACCAACCAGAAAAATTAAGTGGGTCTCAGGAATTGGAAGAGTTAATGCAACTAGATGCAGATTTAATTGTAACAGCTGCTTATGGTCAATTCTTGCCAACGAAGTTTTTGAACTTCCCACGCTTTGGTGCGGTGAACGTTCATGCGTCACTCTTACCAAAATATCGTGGTGGAGCTCCAATCCATTATGCAATTATGAATGGGGACAAAGAAACTGGCGTAACAATTATGCGAATGGTTGCCAAAATGGATGCGGGTGCGATTATTTCACAACGCGCCATTCCAATTACTGGCGAAGACGATGTGGCTAGTATGTTTGAAAAATTAAGCGTCGTTGGAGCGGATTTACTAATCGAAACATTACCAGCGTTGTTTGCTGGAACGATTACTGAAGTAGAGCAAGACGAAGCGCTTGTATCGTTCTCTCCAAATATTTCAAGAGAGCAAGAGCAAATTGACTGGAATAAAACAGCGACTGAAGTGGATTGTTTTGTTCGTGGATTACGTCCATGGCCAACTTCATTTACGATTTTAAACGGAAATCGTGTGAAGATGTGGGGAGTTGCTTTAACGGATAAACAAACCACTAAAGCACCAGGTAGCTTATTTGTAGAAGGCGGACGTCTATATGTAGCTTGTGGTGGCGGGACTGTTCTTGAGATTACACGTCTTCAACCAGCAGGAAAAGCTCAAATGGATGCGAAGGCATTTATGAATGGATTTTCAGAATGGTTGAAGAATGATGCGATTTTTGAGGGGTTAAACCATGAGTAATGTACGTGACATTTGCGTAGAATTATTAACGAATGTAGAAAAGAATCAAGCATACTCGACAGTTGCATTTCAAAACGTGTTACAAAAACATAAATTGGATGCAAGAGATAGAGGACTATTAACGGAATTATTCTACGGAACCATTCAACGTAAACTGACATTAGACTTCTATTTAAAACCATTTATCGAGAAACAAAAGAAAATGGAATTATGGGTGCTAAGTCTCCTACGAATGACTGTATATCAAATGGCGTATTTAGACCGAGTGCCTGATCACGCAGCCATTTTTGAAGCCGTTCAAATCGCCAAGAAACGTGGCCATCAGGGGATTGCGAAATTCGTCAACGGTGTTCTTCGAAATGTTCAACGCGGAGGATTCGATGGAGTTTCTTCTATTAAAGATGAACGTGAACGTTTGAGTGTCGAATATAGTATGCCACGCTGGATTGTGGATTTATTATTTGAACAATACGGGGAAGAGGCTAGAGAAATTTTTCCCAAGTTTAAATATTGCTCCTCACCTAAGTGCGCGTATTCAAAATCCAGAGATGTCGGTTGAAGAAGCTAAAACTCTTCTTCAAGAAGAAGGTGTGACGGTTCAAGAAAGCAAATTGTCACTCGAGCAGTGATTGTTGAAGAAGGAGATTTACTACAATCGAAAGCATTCAAAGATGGAATGGTTACCGTTCAAGATGAGTCTTCTTCATTAGTGGCTCAAGTAGGGTGACTTACATCCTGGAGATAAAGTGCTCGATACTTGTGCAGCTCCTGGAGGAAAAACCACTCATTTTGCAAGTTACTTAGTAGCCAAAGAGGGCGGACTTGTAGAAGCGCTGGATTTACATGAGAATAAATTACGCAAGATTCATCAAAACGCAAAACGTTTAGGAGTAGAAGACAGAATTCATACTCATGCACTCGATGCTAGAAAAGTTGGCGAACTATTTAAAGAAGAAAGCTTGACGCGGTTTTTGTGGATGCACCATGCTCTGGATTGGGCTTGATGCGTCGTAAACCAGATATAAAATACACAAAAAATAGTGAAGATTTAACAAAATTAACAAAAATACAGTTGGAAATTTTGTCTGCAATTGCTACAATGGTAAAGAAAGGTGGAAAACTCATCTATTCAACTTGTACAATTAACAAGGGTGAAAATGAAGAAGTAGTCCATAACTTTTTACGAGAACATCCGGAATTCGAATTACAACCAATCGAAGAGTTTGGTTGTACAAAGGAAAATCCGATGCTTACGATTTTACCGCATGAATATCATACAGATGGATTTTTCATTGCGAGAATGGTAAGAAAATAAATTCGCAACAGGAGGAAAAATATGGAGATAGCCATCAAAAGTGACGTCGGACAAAGACGTACTTTAAATGAAGATGCTGCCGGATATTTTTTGAATACTCAAAACGTGCCGATGATTGTTGTGTGTGACGGAATCGGTGGGCATAATGCTGGGGATGTAGCAAGTGCTATGGCATTATCGCATTTGGGAAAACGTTGGGAAGAAGAAAGTATTACGGATACAGAAGCCGCTTATCAATGGCTCGTTAAAAATATTCAGGCCGAAAATGATCGTATTTTCCAAAAAGCGAATCAATATCGTGAGCTAGATGGAATGGGAACAACGATTGTGGTTGCCGTAGTAATCGGTTCTGAATTGTTAATTGCAAACGTCGGTGATAGCCGTGCTTATTTGTATCGCAATTTTCAAATGAAACAATTGACAGAAGATCATACTCTCGTACAAGAGCTGTTAAAATCTGGAGAGATTTCTGAAGAGGAAGCCAAAAGCCACCCTCAACGAAATATTGTAACGCAGTCTTTAGGGATTACACTGAATGTCCAGATTGATTTTGTAAGAGTGAGTCTAAAAAATGGAGACACGATTTTCCTTTGTTCAGATGGATTATCGAATATGGTTGAAGATCAATATATTAAAGAAATTCTAGGGAATTATTCAGATGTAACAACGCAAGCAAATAAAGCGGTCGATGCTGCAAATGAAGCGGGCGGTCGCGATAACATTACAGTTGCGATTGCAAAATATACTGCCAGGGAGGAGGTAGAAGAATGATTGCACCAGGAAAAATAGTTGGTGGTCGCTATAAAATCAAGTCTCATATCGGGACGGGTGGAATGGCCACTGTGTATTTAGCACAAGATTTAATTCTAGAAAGACCCGTGGCAGTAAAAGTGTTGCGCTTAGACTTCCATACAAATGAAGCTGCGATGAGACGTTTCCAACGAGAAGCACAATCAGCAACACAATTAGTCCATCCAAATATTGTAAGTGTATATGATGTTGGAGAAGAAGACGGAACGAATTACATTGTAATGGAATACGTTGAAGGAACGGATTTGAAAGAGTACATTCGCGAGAGAGGACCTCTTCCACCACGTGAAGCCGTTCGTATTATGACACAAATCGTTTCAGCGATTGAGCTCGCTCACCAAAATCGAATCATTCACCGCGATATCAAACCTCAAAACATCTTAATTGATAGAGAAGGTAATGTGAAGATTACAGACTTTGGGATTGCAATTGCACTTTCTGAAACGTCATTTAACACAAACAAATACATTGCTTGGTTCTGTTCATTATTTATCTCCTGAACAGGCAAGAGGTGGAATGGCAACAATCCGCAGTGATATTTATGCACTCGGTATCGTATTGTATGAGTTATTAGTCGGTGAAGTTCCTTTTGAAGGAGAATCGGCAGTTTCAATCGCGTTGAAACATTTCCAAGAGCCGCTTCCTCGAATTTCACAGATGTTACCAACAGTACCACAAAGTTTAGAAAATGTGGTGTTGAAGGCGACGGCGAAAGAGCCTCTTGATCGTTACAGTAGTTGCTACGAAATGTTGGAAGATTTACAAACATGCTTAAATCCAGAACGTCTACACGAGCCAATGTTTAAACCGACTGCTTTCAGTCAGGAAACAAAGGTGTTGCAACCTATTACGACAGGGACCAATCCCTCGTAAGGTACCAGCAACAAGTAAGGAAGTTCCTGAAATTCAATTTGACGAAGAGAAGAAAGTTGTTCAAGAGGAACCTAAAGAAGAAAAAGAAATGGCCATGGATCTTATTGCTACTATTTATCATCATTAGTGCTGGAACTATCTATGCATTTATTCAAACTTCTCCAAAAGACGTTAAAGTTCCAGATGTAACGAACCTTACTGAAGCAGATGCAAAAGTAAAATTAGCAGATGCGAACCTCGAAGTGTCAGATGTGCAAAAAGTGAAGTCGGACACTGTCGAAGAAGGAAAAGTTGTAGAGACGAACCCTAAGGCAGGAAGTTCTGTAAAAGAAAAATCTAAAGTCGTATTAAAAGTAAGTGCTGGTAAAGACACCGTTGAAGTCGGAGATTATACCGGCAAAACTTTCGATGAAGCTAAAGCAGCCTTGCAAAAACTAGGAATTGCAGTAGAGAAGAAAGAAAGTTATTCAGATACTGTAGAGTCTGGTAAGGTAATGGAACAAAGTGTTGCTAAAGGTGAAAAAGTAGTCGCCAAAGATACAAAAATGGTTTTAACCGTATCTAAAGGAAAAGAACCAGTAACGTTAATTAACTTAAAAGGTTATTCACGTTCAGGCGTTGAAGACTACGCGAAAGAACATGGCTTGAAGTTACAAATTTCAGAAGAAAATAGTAATGAAACAGCAGATACTGTTATTAAACAATCACCAGCAGAAGGCACAGCTCTTAAAAAAGGTGATACATTAACAGTTGTCATCTCAAAAGGAAAAGGAGAACGAGTAGTATCTCGCCAATTCACGATTCCTTATGAAGCGAAGAAAACAAATAATAACAACAATAATAATGCGAACTCAGGGTCAAATACCCAAGGAGCAAAACAAAATACAGTTGAAATCTTTATTCAAGATGCAAACAATAATATGAATACTGCGTATCGTACTTTCAAGATTTCTGAAACCACAAGTGTAACTATTGATTTTACGTTTAACAATCAAGTTCCAAGTGGTAAATACATCATTAAAAGAGATGGTGTAGCAATCGATACAGGAGTCGTACAATAGAGTATATATGAGAGTCTAGGTTCATGTAACCTAGGCTCTTTTTTGAATTTTTATAGAAGAATAAAATATCTAAAAATTTTCTTAGTCATTTCAGTTGAAATTGGTTATCAGTTATGATAAATTAATATCACTGTTGAGCGAACGTTCGCTTATAAAACAGTTTCAAAAAAACTTTGAAAAAGTTACATGAAATCTGTTGACAGTAAAAATGTCCTATGATAGGATATAGAAGTTGTTGCAAAAACAACGATTGACCTTTGAAAACTGAACAAAGAAGACGAACCAAATGTGTAGGGACTTCATTCGAATGAATGAAGAAACAACAATTTCTTATCTCTTAAAGAGATACAATAAGTCAGTAATTAAAATGAGCTTTTCAAAGCTCATGAAAATTCAAATTTCATGAGAGTTTGATCCTGGCTCAGGACGAACGCTGGCGGCGTGCCTAATACATGCAAGTCGAACGAGAGCGACCGGTGCTTGCACTGGTCAATCTAGTGGCGAACGGGTGAGTAACACGTGGGTAACCTGCCCATCAGAGGGGGATAACATTCGGAAACGGATGCTAAAACCGCATAGGTCTTCGAACCGCATGGTTTGAAGAGGAAAAGAGGCGCAAGCTTCTGCTGATGGATGGACCCGCGGTGCATTAGCTAGTTGGTGAGGTAACGGCTCACCAAGGCCGTGATGCATAGCCGACCTGAGAGGGTGATCGGCCACATTGGGACTGAGACACGGCCCAAACTCCTACGGGAGGCAGCAGTAGGGAATCTTCCGCAATGGACGCAAGTCTGACGGAGCAACGCCGCGTGAGTGAAGAAGGTTTTCGGATCGTAAAACTCTGTTGTTAGAGAAGAACAAGTGCTAGAGTAACTGTTAGCGCCTTGACGGTATCTAACCAGAAAGCCACGGCTAACTACGTGCCAGCAGCCGCGGTAATACGTAGGTGGCAAGCGTTGTCCGGATTTATTGGGCGTAAAGCGAGCGCAGGCGGTTCCTTAAGTCTGATGTGAAAGCCCCCGGCTCAACCGGGGAGGGTCATTGGAAACTGGGGAACTTGAGTGCAGAAGAGGAGAGTGGAATTCCATGTGTAGCGGTGAAATGCGTAGATATATGGAGGAACACCAGTGGCGAAGGCGACTCTCTGGTCTGTAACTGACGCTGAGGCTCGAAAGCGTGGGTAGCAAACAGGATTAGATACCCTGGTAGTCCACGCCGTAAACGATGAGTGCTAAGTGTTGGAGGGTTTCCGCCCTTCAGTGCTGCAGTTAACGCATTAAGCACTCCGCCTGGGGAGTACGACCGCAAGGTTGAAACTCAAAGGAATTGACGGGGACCCGCACAAGCGGTGGAGCATGTGGTTTAATTCGAAGCAACGCGAAGAACCTTACCAAGTCTTGACATCCTTTGACCACTCTAGAGATAGAGCTTTCCCTTCGGGGACAAAGTGACAGGTGGTGCATGGTTGTCGTCAGCTCGTGTCGTGAGATGTTGGGTTAAGTCCCGCAACGAGCGCAACCCTTATTACTAGTTGCCAGCATTGAGTTGGGCACTCTAGTGAGACTGCCGGTGACAAACCGGAGGAAGGTGGGGATGACGTCAAATCATCATGCCCCTTATGACTTGGGCTACACACGTGCTACAATGGATGGTACAACGAGCAGCGAACTCGCGAGGGTAAGCGAATCTCTTAAAGCCATTCTCAGTTCGGATTGTAGGCTGCAACTCGCCTACATGAAGCCGGAATCGCTAGTAATCGCGGATCAGCACGCCGCGGTGAATACGTTCCCGGGTCTTGTACACACCGCCCGTCACACCACGAGAGTTTGTAACACCCAAAGTCGGTGAGGTAACCTTTTGGAGCCAGCCGCCTAAGGTGGGATAGATGATTGGGGTGAAGTCGTAACAAGGTAGCCGTATCGGAAGGTGCGGCTGGATCACCTCCTTTCTAAGGATAAACTCAGATGCCGTAAGGATGTTGAAGGTAATACGGAACCCTACAGGGTTTAGACTTCTTTGTTTAGTTTTGAGAGGTTAAACTTCTCAAAACAAAAGTTCTAAATGCGAACAAGGGCCTATAGCTCAGCTGGTTAGAGCGCACGCCTGATAAGCGTGAGGTCGATGGTTCGAGTCCATTTAGGCCCATTAGTTTGAATTTAGGGGGCTTAGCTCAGCTGGGAGAGCGCCTGCTTTGCACGCAGGAGGTCAGCGGTTCGATCCCGCTAGTCTCCATATCTGTTAGAAATAACAGAGAATTTTGTTCTTTGAAAACTGAATACTATATCACAACAAATAACCAATTAATTTACCGAGAGTTAGAGTAACATCTAACGAAAAGAGTTTTTTAACAAAACGCAACGCTATGCGACATTTAACCAACGGTTAAGTGAATAAGGGCGCACGGTGGATGCCTTGGTACTAGGAGCCGAAGAAGGACGGAACTAACACCGATATGCTTTGGGGAGCTGTAAGTAAGCTAAGATCCAAAGATTTCCGAATGGGGGAACCCAACACCTTTCATAGGGTGTTACCAATGAGTGAATACATAGCTCATTAGGAGGTACACGCAGGGAACTGAAACATCTCATTACCTGCAGGAAGAGAAAGAAAAAAATCGATTCCCTGAGTAGCGGCGAGCGAAACGGGAGGAGCCCAAACCAACGAGCTTGCTTGTTGGGGTTGTAGGACTAGAACGTGAGAAGAAATCAAGATAGCAGAAGTGGTCTGGAAAGGCCCATCAAAGAAGGTGACAATCCTGTACGCGACATTTTGATGAACTCTACTAGCATCCTGAGTACGGCGGGACACGAGGAATCCCGTCGGAATCCGCCAGGACCATCTGGCAAGGCTAAATACTACCTAGTGACCGATAGTGAACCAGTACCGTGAGGGAAAGGTGAAAAGAACCCCGGGAGGGGAGTGAAAGAGTACCTGAAACCGTGTGCTTACAAGTAGTCAGAGCCCGTTAATGGGTGATGGCGTGCCTTTTGTAGAATGAACCGGCGAGTTACGTTTACATGCGAGGTTAAGATGAAGAGTCGGAGCCGTAGCGAAAGCGAGTCTGAATAGGGCGCATGTAGTATGTGGACGTAGACCCGAAACCAAGTGATCTCACCCATGTCCAGGTTGAAGGTGCGGTAAAACGCACTGGAGGACCGAACCAGGGCACGTTGAAAAAGTGCTTGGATGAGGTGTGGGTAGCGGAGAAATTCCAATCGAACTTGGAGATAGCTGGTTCTCTCCGAAATAGCTTTAGGGCTAGCCTCGGAATCAAGAATCGTGGAGGTAGAGCACTGTTTGGACTAGGGGCCCATCTCGGGTTACCGAATTCAGATAAACTCCGAATGCCATGTATTTATATCCGGGAGTCAGACTGCGAGTGATAAGATCCGTAGTCGAAAGGGAAACAGCCCAGACCACCAGCTAAGGTCCCAAAATATCTGTTAAGTGGAAAAGGATGTGGGGTTGCACAGACAACTAGGATGTTGGCTTAGAAGCAGCCATCATTCAAAGAGTGCGTAATAGCTCACTAGTCGAGTGACCCTGCGCCGAAATGTAACGGGGCTAAACAGATTACCGAAGCTGTGGATTGGACCTTATGGTCCAGTGGTAGGAGAGCGTTCTAAGGGCGGTGAAGCATGACCGTAAGGACATGTGGAGCGCTTAGAAGTGAGAATGCCGGTATGAGTAGCGAAAGACGGGTGAGAATCCCGTCCACCGAATAACTAAGGTTTCCTGGGGAAGGCTCGTCCTCCCAGGGTTAGTCGGGACCTAAGGCGAGGCCGATAGGCGTAGTCGATGGACAACAGGTTGATATTCCTGTACTTCTATAAATCGTTTGAGCAATGGAGGGACGCAGGAGGCTAAGAAAAGCGTACGACTGGAAGTGTACGCCCAAGCAGTGAGTCGGCTGATGAGTCAAATGCTTATCACGGATGCGACAAGCTGTGACGGGGAGGGAAGTTTAGTACCGAAGTTTCTGATGTCACACTGCCGAGAAAAGCTTCTAGCAAGATTTATAGGACCCGTACCGCAAACCGACACAGGTAGTTGAGGAGAGAATCCTAAGGTGAGCGAGCGAACTCTCGTTAAGGAACTCGGCAAAATGACCCCGTAACTTCGGGAGAAGGGGTGCTGGTAGCAATACCAGCCGCAGTGAATAGGCCCAGGCGACTGTTTATCAAAAAAACACAGGTCTCTGCAAAATCGAAAGATGACGTATAGGGGCTGACGCCTGCCCGGTGCTGGAAGGTTAAGAGGAGAGGTTAGCGCAAGCGAAGCTTTGAATTGAAGCCCCAGTAAACGGCGGCCGTAACTATAACGGTCCTAAGGTAGCGAAATTCCTTGTCGGGTAAGTTCCGACCCGCACGAAAGGCGTAACGATCTGGGCACTGTCTCAACGAGAGACTCGGTGAAATTATAGTACCTGTGAAGATGCAGGTTACCCGCGACAGGACGGAAAGACCCCATGGAGCTTTACTGTAGTTTGATATTGAGTGTTTGTGTCACATGTACAGGATAGGTAGGAGCTGAAGAATCCGGGACGCCAGTTTCGGAGGAGGCAACGGTGGGATACTACCCTTGTGACATGACCACTCTAACCCGCACCCCTCACCGGGGTGGGAGACAGTGTCAGACGGGCAGTTTGACTGGGGCGGTCGCCTCCTAAAGTGTAACGGAGGCGCCCAAAGGTTCCCTCAGAATGGTTGGAAATCATTCGTAGAGTGTAAAGGCAGAAGGGAGCTTGACTGCGAGACCTACAAGTCGAGCAGGGACGAAAGTCGGGCTTAGTGATCCGGTGGTTCCGTATGGAAGGGCCATCGCTCAACGGATAAAAGCTACCCTGGGGATAACAGGCTTATCTCCCCCAAGAGTTCACATCGACGGGGAGGTTTGGCACCTCGATGTCGGCTCATCGCATCCTGGGGCTGAAGTCGGTCCCAAGGGTTGGGCTGTTCGCCCATTAAAGCGGTACGCGAGCTGGGTTCAGAACGTCGTGAGACAGTTCGGTCCCTATCCGTCGCGGGCGTTGGAAATTTGAGAGGAGCTGTCCTTAGTACGAGAGGACCGGGATGGACACACCGCTGGTGTACCAGTTGTTCTGCCAAGAGCATCGCTGGGTAGCTATGTGTGGACGGGATAAACGCTGAAAGCATCTAAGCGTGAAGCCCCCCTCGAGATGAGATTTCCCATCATTTTAAATGAGTAAGACCCCTGAGAGACGATCAGGTAGATAGGCTAGAAGTGGAAGTGCCGCGAGGCATGGAGCGGACTAGTACTAATCGGTCGAGGACTTAACCACGAGTTGTATAGCTGGTAGATTGATGGAGTTGGATATAGATTCAGTTTTGAAAGAACGAAAGTTTTTTTCAAAAAGATAAAAGTGTGGTGACGATGGCAAGAAGGATACACCTGTTCCCATCTCGAACACAGAAGTTCGCTTCTTAGCGCCGATAGTAGTTGGGGGGGTTTCTCCCTGCGAGGGTAGGACGTTGCCACGCTTTATTATATTTTTCCGCCATAGCTCAGTTGGTAGTAGCGCATGACTGTTAATCATGATGTCGTAGGTTCGAGTCCTACTGGCGGAGTTCATTCGTATAAATGTTTGGAAACTCGGAGAGTTGTCCGAGCTGGCCGAAGGAGCACGATTGGAAATCGTGTAGACGGTTAACCCTGTCTCAAGGGTTCGAATCCCTTACTCTCCATTTATATGATTGATTTAGTTACCATGGCCCGTTGGTCAAGCGGTTAAGACACCGCCCTTTCACGGCGGTAACACGGGTTCGAGTCCCGTACGGGTCATTATTTTTTATGGAGGATTACCCAAGTCCGGCTGAAGGGAACGGTCTTGAAAACCGTCAGGCGTGTAAAAGCGTGCAAGGGTTCGAATCCCTTATCCTCCTTAATATTATCGCGGGGTGGAGCAGTTGGCAGCTCGTCGGGCTCATAACCCGAAGGTCGTAGGTTCGAGTCCTACCTCCGCAATTAGGTTCCGTGGTGTAGGGGTTAACATGCCTGCCTGTCACGCAGGAGATCGCGGGTTCGATTCCCGTCGGGACCGTAAAATTTAATTAGCTAGGCTCGGTAGCTCAGTTGGTAGAGCACTTGATTGAAGCTCAAGGTGTCGGCAGTTCGATTCTGTCCCGAGCCATTTGGAGGGGTAGCGAAGTGGCTAAACGCGGCGGACTGTAAATCCGCTCCTTCGGGTTCGGCAGTTCGAATCTGCCCCCCTCCATTATTTGGAATTGAATTTTCAAAAAACTATATAGGGGTATAGTTTAAAGGTAGAACAGCGGTCTCCAAAAACCGTTAGTGTGGGTTCGATTCCTGCTACCCCTGTTTTTAAATATTATTATGGCGACCGTGGCGAAGTGGTTAACGCATCGGTTTGTGGCACCGACATTCGGGGGTTCGATTCCCCTCGGTCGCCTATCTTGGGGTATAGCCAAGCGGTAAGGCAACGGACTTTGACTCCGTCATTCGTTGGTTCGAATCCAGCTACCCCAGTTTTTTTTATATTTTGGTGGCGGTATAGCCAAGTGGTAAGGCAGAGGTCTGCAAAACCTTCATCACCGGTTCAAATCCGGTTACCGCCTTCCTGATATGCCGGCGTGGCGGAATTGGCAGACGCGCTGGACTCAAAATCCAGTGCCCGCGAGGGCGTGCCGGTTCGACCCCGGCCGCCGGTATACGCGTGACGACAAGGTTTATAGGACCTTGTCTTTTTTTATTTCGAACTTTATAAATGCTAAAAAGTTACTAGAAATTTCTATAATAATCAATTTATAGTGCATTCTTATTTAGTAAAATAAGTGAATCAACTTTAAAAATCATACAGGAGAAAATTATGCTCTCGACAATACAAAATACAGCAATATCAATTCTTATTTATTTTTTAGTAGTCCTCTTGTCTTATGGGCTATATCATTTACTGAAAAAATGGATTAAGTCAGAAGAATACTTAAAAATAGCAAGGGATGTCTTTAAGACAACTTTGTTTTTAGCGATTCTTGTAACTTTTCAAATAAGCACTTCTATGTCTTTTGTGTTTGATTTGCCACTTCTTATCGTATATGGAGTTATAGCAATCGTGTTTTTCTTTTAGTTTTGACTAAAAAAGAAAACAATGAATTTTGTTTTACATACAAAGGTTTCTGCTATTCTATTGACACCAATTATTGAGGAAGTGATTTGTAGAGAGATTGCTTATAATGCTGAAAATCTCGTCTTTTCATTTATTCTTGGAACAATTATATTTTATTGTGTTGCATTTTGCATTTTGATGTTAAAAAGTATTGTTTATTTTTTTCTGTATAGCTTTGTCTGCTATTTGGATTAAGGATGCAATCAGTTCCGTTTTGAAATTCGATTTTACTACATTCGATGATCAATTTCGTAGTAATCTATAGAAAGTAAGGAAGTTCAACTAACTGAGCTTCCTTTTTTATATGCTATTAGTGACACTACAGCGTGTATCGTTTATAATGGAAGGGATAATAGAAATAATTTTGTTTATTTCAAACTTAAGGAGGTAAGTATGCGAATCGGTATATTTACAGATACGTACTTTCCACAAGTGAGTGGAGTTGCGACTTCAATACGTGTATTAAAAGAGGATTTAGAAAGACAAGGGCATAAGGTAATCATCTTTTACGACAACAGATCCAAAGGTGACGGAACCGGAAGAGAATATTATTCGATTAGGTAGTATTCCGTTCTTCGCGTTCAAGGATCGTCGTGTGGCGATTCAAGGGCTAGGAAAAGCTTACCGAATTGCAAAAGAAAACGAGCTGGATATCATTCATACTCAGACGGAGTTTAGTCTTGGGTTGGCAGGTAAATTAATTGCTGCTATGTTGAAGATTCCAACGATTCATACGTACCATACAATGTATGAAAAATATTTACACTATATTGCAAAAGGGAAAGTGCTACGTCCAAGTCACGTGGCGTATATCTCAAAAGCATTTTGTAATCAAACAAGTGGAGTGGTTGCTCCAAGTCAAATGACAAAAGATAAGCTGATTGAATATGGAGTGCTTCAGGAAAGTTCGAGTGATTCCAACGGGAGTCGTTGTACCTCCTCAAGAACCAGAAGTAGCCAATGCTTTAAGAAGCGAGCTTGGCTATTCAGATGATGAAGTGGTGCTTCTATCTCTTAGTCGTTTGTCTCAAGAAAAAAATATCGCTGCAGTGATTGCTGCATTACCAGCCATTGTGGCAAGTAAGCCAAATGTGCGCTTATGTATTGCAGGTGGCGGACCTGAAAGAGAGAAACTCGAAGCACAAGTGGCAGAACTTGGCATGAACGATTTTGTTCAATTTGTGGGCGAAATCAAAAATGAAATGGTTTATAAGTACTATCAAATGGCGGACCTTTACGTGAATGCATCTGAATCTGAAAGCCAAGGATTAACTTACCTAGAGGCACTTGTTAACCGCGTTCCAGTCATCGCTAAGAAGAACGATTACTTAAGCAGTCTTATTACAGCAGATGCTTTAGGAATGTTATTTGAAACAGATGCGGATATTGCGGATTGTGTCTTAGGCTATATTGAAAACCAATTAGGGCAAATGAAGCTGAAGTTTCAGCGTTACAAGATCAATTATTAGCTGAAATTTCTTCTGAAACATTTGGTGAAAGAATTGTAGATTTCTATGAGGCTGCGATTAACGGCTATCAATGGAATCAAGAACATTCTCATAATATTATGAACCTCATGAAATTTTTACGTTTATCGACGAACGAGTTAAAGGATGAAGAAAATGACCATTAAAACAATTGGATTTATCGGAACAGGCGTGATGGGGAAATCTATGATTCGCCATTTGCTAAAAAAATATAATGTTGTAGTGTACAACCGTACTAAAGAAAGAGCATTAGACCTTTTAGAAGAAGGGAGCAACTTGGGCGGATACGCCTACTGATGTAGCTAATGCAGCAGATGTAGTGTTAACTATCGTTGGTTATCCAAAAGATGTGGAAGAAGTTTACTTTGGGGATCAAGGAATCTTCAAGTCTACGAAAGAACATCTTGTGGTGGTGGACCTTACAACAAGTACACCAACTTTAGCTAAACGCATCGCAGAAGAAGCTGCAGCACGCTCTTGGGAAGCACTAGACGCACCTGTATCAGGTGGGGACCTTGGTGCTAAAAACGGAACGCTTTCTACGATGGTTGGTGGAACAGAGGAAACATTAGAAAAAGTATATCCAGTATTAGATTGCTTCTCTAAGACGATTACACTTCAAGGAACTGCTGGCGCTGGGCAACATACAAAAATGGCCAACCAAATTATGATTGCAGGAACGATGACAGGATTAACAGAGATGCTCGTTTATGCAAAAGCAGCAGGCTTAGACATGGACAAAGGTGTTACAAACGGTGGGGGCAGGAAGTGCGGCAAACTGGTCACTTTCAAATTACGGACCTCGTATTTTAAAAGAAGATTATTCACCAGGGTTCTTTGCAAAACATTTCCTAAAAGACTTAGGAATTGCGCTGGATGAAGCAGAGAGAATGCGCCTATTTTTACCAGCAACATTACAAGTGAAAAAACTATACGAAACGCTTTGTGATGATGGCTTTGCAGACGATGGAACTCAAGCTTTAATCAAATTATATTGGAACCTACCAAATGAATAAAAAACTCTTAAATAGAGTGGTTATTCTTACTATCAGAGATGGGTTTTATGGTAGAATAGTGAAAGAAAGTTTGAAAGGGGTAGTAATGATATGAAACCTTCACAATTGGTGGCAATTGTCCAACGTTTACAAACAATGGCGGCACAAGATTCAGATATCGAGGTGCGTCGCTTCGAAAAAGATGGCGTTGAAAAAGCTATCGTTACTTTTTAATCAAGAAACAAGTAGTTTTTGAATTAGTAGATGTAGAAACAAATCAAACATTCCAATTTGATGATATTGATTTAGTGACAATTGAAATTTTTGAAATGTTACAAGATTAAAATAATAACTGTGAGTAAAGCCACGGCGCAGAGTGTCTGTGCTGTGGCTTTTCAATATATTAGATGAGGATTGAAATAAATGAAAATTGCGTTATTAGGATTTGGAACAGTCGGTAGTGGTGTATACAATATTTTAAAGAAAAATGCATCAAAATTAGAACGCGTTCTTCCAGAAGAAATTGAAATTAAGACAGCGTTAGTAAGAGACCCAGAATTGATGGAACAAACAGATGTTGTATTTACAAACAATATTAACGACATCGTTTACGACCCTGAAATTGAATTAGTGGTTGAAGTGATGGGTGGCATTACAACGGCTTATGAATATGTGAGAGCTTGTTTACTCGCAAAAAAATCTGTTGTTACAGCCAATAAAAATCTGATTGCTGTTCACGGAGTGGAATTAACAACGCTAGCTAAACTTGAAGATGTGTACTTGTACTATGAAGCAAGTGTTGGCGGTGGAATTCCAGTACTTCGTCCAATGGTGCAACATTTTGAAACAAATGATGTAGAATCGATTGTTGGTATCGTCAATGGAACAACAAACTTCATTTTAAGTTCTATGGAAAAAGAAGGACTCAGCTACGAAGCAGCACTTAAGATTGCTCAAGAAAAAGGATTTGCTGAAGCGGATCCTACAAGCGACGTGGAAGGCCACGATGCTGCTTATAAATTAATGATTTTAACGCGTTTAGCGTTTGGCGTGAACGTGACTTTTGAAGAAGTTGCTAAAACAGGGATTTCTGGAGTCACTACTGCTCACATGAAGATGGCGTCTGAGAATGGGTATGCAATCAAACTTCTTGCGAAAGCTCTTAGCGATGGCGAAAAAGTTTCGCTTGAAGTCGCACCAACTTTTGTACCAGCAAATCATTTATTAGCGCAAGTTCATTATGAAAACAATGCGATTTCTGTGACAGGAAATGCAGTGGATGAAGTTCTATTTTACGGAAAAGGAGCAGGCTCACTTCCGACTGCAACAAGTGTCTTAGCAGACGTGGTGGAAGTACTTCGTCGCAAAGTGAATGGTAGTGCGGTGGAAACATTTGGTCGTGTAGACAGTCCATTAGTGGAATTCAGTCCAGAGGCTGCTACAAGTTCTTATTTCGTATATGGAAAAGGAAACTTGGAAGAAGCTCCGTTCAATGGAGAAATTGTATCAAACAGCCAAGGTGAATTCGGAGTTCGCTATACAGCTTTAACAGCTAGTGAGTTAGCTAAAGTGAAAGAAGCTTGTGCTCATCTAAATGAAGTCGCTATTTATCCAATCTTGGAGGAAGCATAATGGCATTAACAATTAAAGTTCCAGCAACTTCAGCCAATATCGGACTTGGATTCGATTCGCTTGGGATTGCAGTGAATTTATATTTAACACTTCACGTAGAAGAACCTTCTAGCGAATGGGTAATTACACATCCGTTTGGAGAAGAAATCCTACAAATGAAGAAAACTTAATTATCGAGACGGCTTTAAAAGTTTGCCCAACATTAGCACCGCATAAACTCGTATGCGAAAGTGAGATTCCTTTAACAAGAGGACTTGGAAGTAGTTCGAGCGCGATTGTTGCCGGAATCGAATTAGCCAATGTATTAGGCACTTACAGTTAACAAACGACGAAAAAGTCAAATGGGCAACTCTTTTTGAGGGACACCCTGACAATGTGGCACCGGCAATCTTAGGAGGCGTCGTTGTTGCTACTTATGATCACCACACACAAGAAGTATTGACAGTTCATAAAAATGTGGAAGCACCGATTGCGATGGTCGCTGTGATTCCAAACGTTCAATTATCAACGAAGAAGAGTCGTGGCGTACTACCAAGTTCGCTAGCATACGGTGAGGCAGTCGAAGCAAGTAGCCGTAGTAATGTCTTAGTGGCAGGATTAATGGTCGAAGATTGGAAAGTCATTTCTTCAATTGTTGAGAAAGATTTATTCCATGAAACATATCGTTCGACGCTTGTTCCTTGGATGGAAGAGGTTCGTACGATTACAAAGCAGGAAGGCCTTGATACATGCGGAACTTACTTAAGTGGAGCAGGCCCAACAGTGATGACGTTTGTTCATAAAGAACAAGTCGATCGTTTTGTACAAACATTAGAAAAGTATTTAGAAACAACGCTGAAAGATTGCACGATTCGTGTGCTCGAAATTGATGCACAGGGCGTTTACGTAAAGTAGAAGGAGAACTATGGCACTATTCAAACCAACGTGGTTTAAAAAGACCTTTCAAGAGATTACCGTTCCTTTCTTACAAGAGAATGGAATCGAAGTTGTCTTAACCGATTTAGATAATACGCTAATTGGCTGGGACGAAAAAGAAATCGATGAAAACTTACTTGCCTGGGTACGTTCATTAAAAGAAGCAGGCATCAAGATTGTTCTTGTATCGAATAATAATGAACATCGTATCAAAGATGCTGCTGAAAAAGTTGGATGTCCCATATGTGTATCCTGGCTTGAAGCCACTGCATAAGGGGTTCAAAGCGGCACAACAATTACTGAATTTTGATAAATCGAAGACGGTAATGGTGGGCGACCAATTATTGACAGATATTCTAGGAGCGAATACATTTGGAGTTAGAACCATTATCGTAAAACCTAGAAAAGAGAGCGATGCATGGAAAACAAAAATCAATCGTTTCTTTGAAAAAGGAATTTTTGTAGTGACACAAGGTGCGTCTTATCATAAGAAATGGGAGGAGGATTAATCATGGAACAGCATGTATGTATTGGATGTGGAGCAACAATTCAAACGGAAGATCCAAAAGGAACGGGGTACACACCGCAAAGTGCATTAAATAAAATGCTGGAAAGTGAAGGCCCTCTCTATTGCCAACGTTGTTTTAGACTCCGCAATTATAATGAGTTGCAACCGGCATCTCTAACAGATGATGACTTCTTAAAGATGTTAAGTAGTATCGCGGATGAAGATGCGCTAGTTGTGTTTGTAGTAGACTTATTCGATTTATACGGAAGTATGATTTCCGGATTGAAACGTTTTGTGGGCGATAACCCGATTTTATTTGTAGCCAACAAGGTGGACTTATATCCAAAATCGGTGAACCGTAATCGTCTAAAAGCATGGATTGAACGTCATGCAAAAGAGTACGGCATTAAACCAGTGGACACCCTTCTTGTGAGTGGCCATAAACGGATTCAAATTGACGAATTGCTAGAGAAGATTAACGAGTACCGTAAAGGAAAAGATGCATATGTCGTAGGGGTAACAAACGTAGGAAAATCAACGCTAATTAATAAGTTGATTCAAAGTATTGGTGAAACAGGCGAAGTGATTACGACGTCTCAATATCCAGGAACAACTCTTGGACAAATTGATATTCCATTTGATGAACATTCTTCATTAGTGGATACACCAGGGATTATTCACCGTCACCAAATTACACACTACTTAGCGGAAAAAGAAATGAAGAAAGTCTTACCGCAAAAAGAGTTACAACCAAAGACATTTCCAATTAAATAGCGAGCAAACGATTTTTATCGGTGGCTTTGATTCGTGTCGATTATGAACAAGGAGAACGGAATTCATTTACCTTCTATACACCGCAAACAATCGACTTGCATCGCACGAAGTTGGAAAAGGCGACTGAGTTTTACGAAAAACATGCAGGAACACTTCTAACGCCACCAACAGGAGACAATATGAAGTTGTATCCAAAATTAGTGAAGAAGACATTTACGATTAAAGAGAAAAACGGACTTAGTGATTGCAGGCCTTGGGTTGGGTAACGATTCAAAAACCAGGTACCGTATCTGTATGGAGTCCAAAAGAAGTTGACGTGATTCAACGTCAATCGATTATTTAAAGAAAGGAGAGCTTTCATGGAATTAAAAGGGAAAGAAAGACAGTTCTTCAAAAAGAAGCACACTCGTTGAAGCCAATCTTCCAAATCGGAAAAGGCGGACTTAGCGAAGAGATGATTCATCAAATTCAAAACGCCGTTGAGAAACGCGAATTGATTAAAGTGACTTTATTACAAAACACATTAGAGGAACCACAAGAAGCTGCCGAAACGATTGCAGAGGCGACTGGAAGTACCATCATTCAAGTGATTGGACATACAATTGTGTTATATAAAGAAGCACGTAATCCAAAACATAGAGATCTTTCAGTACGATTTGCAGAATTCAAAAAAAGAGGTCGATAGACGATGGTTGCTGAACTCAATATTTTTTCTGAGACATTAAACAAAACTGAAAAATTCGGTGAAGAAATGCCGGTAGAACGCGTCGGGCTTATCGGTGGTAGTTTTAATCCGCCACATATTGCGCATTTAATTATGGCTGAACAAGCGCGTGTGCAATTAGGATTAGACAAGGTGTATTTTTTACCGAGTCATATTCCGCCACATGTAGATGAGAAAAAGACCATTGATGCGAGTACTCGTGTGGAGATGACACGTCTTGCGATTCAAGATAATATTTATTTTGACATCGAGACGATTGAACTCGAGCGTAATGAGAAGAGTTATACGTATGATACGATTCAGCTCTTAAAGAGACGAAATCCGAATACGGAATATTACTTTATCATTGGTGGAGACATGGTGGATTATTTACCGACGTGGCACCGTGTGGATGAATTAGTTCATGAGGTGCAATTTGTCGGAGTGGAACGTCCAGGATACGAAAAAGAAACACCGTATCCAGTGTTATGGATTACTGCACCGAAAATGGATATTAGTTCGACACAAATCCGCAAAAATGTTCTATTCCAACAAAGTATTAAATATTTAGTACCAGAATTAGTGGAAGCCTATATCGCAGAAAAGGGGTTGTATTTAGAATGAGCGAAGTACAAAGCTTTGAACCTTATACAACAATGACAAGAGAAGAGTTGTTGTCTCATGTTCAGTCAAATATGAGTGACAAGAGATATCAACACTGCCTGCGTGTCGAACGAAAAATATTAGAATTAGCAAAACTCTACGGCGTCGATGAAAAAGCAGCTGCGTTTGTGGGATTAGCGCATGATTATGCTAAAGAAATCCCAGTGGAAAAACAACAAGCTCTCGCCAAAGAAATCGGACTTCCTGAAATGTATCACCATGAAGGCTCTGAAATTCTACACGGACCGATTGGAGCGTATTTGATTTCAAACCTATGCGGAGTAAAAGACGAAGCGTTGTTAGATGCCATTCGTGAGCATACGATTGGAGGGCTTCAAATGAGTCTACTTTCGAAGTGTCTCTTTGTGGCAGATGCAATCGAAGACGGAAGAGATTATCCAGGGGTGGATACTGCTCGTGAGATTGCAGCGAAGAATATCGATGATGCGGTCTTTTATTTATTGAAGCATACATTGGAATTTTTATTGGAAAAAGAAGTAACTAAATTTTTCCAAAAACAATAGAAGTTTATAATCATTATTTGAAACAAAGAAAAGGAGAATAGAATGGAACATACAAGTAAAAAATTATTACAAGTTGTTTTAGATGCTTGTGAAGACAAGTTAGCACAAGAAGTCGTTGCACTAGACGTAGCAAGTCTTACACCAGTTGCTGAATATTTCGTGATTACACACGGTAAAAACGAAAAGCAAGTTCAAGCAATTGTCGATGCAGTAGAAGAAGCGGTTGAAAAAGAAGGCTTCGAAGTAAGAAGTATCGAAGGTAAAGATGGTGGCAAATGGATTTTAATGGACTTAAACGATGTGATTGTCCATGTATTCTATTATGCAGATCGCGAATTCTATAATTTGGAAAAATTATGGAGCGATGCACCAATCGTGAATATTGTGAGTGAAAACTAATGAACTATCAAAAATTTGCTCATGTATATGACCAAGTGATGGATCAACAACTCTACGAGGAATGGACGGACTATGCAGTTCGTTCTTTTTCGCATAGTGCCAAAAGACCGGTTCGTAAAGTAATGGAACTTGCATGTGGGACAGGTGAAGTATCGATGCGTCTTGACGATAAAGGATACGAAGTCATTGGTGTTGATTTATCCAAGAATATGTTAGAAATCGCCGAAAAGAAAGCTCAAGGGAGACCTATCGAGTGGCTTCAAGCGGATATGCGCGTGTTGGAAGATGTACCAACGACCGACGCAGTGACACTCTTTTCGGATTCTCTCTGCTATTTAACGGACTTTGAAGATGTCGTTTCAGTTTTTGAAGCAGTGTACGATCATTTAGAAGAGGGTGGAATTTTCCTTTTTGATGTTCATTCGCTCTATCAAATGCAAGAAGTCTTTCCAGGATACCAATATCATTTCGTAGAAGACGATTTTGCATTTCTATGGCAAAGCTATGAATTAGACGAGCCAGGCAGTGTAGAACATGTCATTGATATGTATATTAAACAAGAAGACGGCAACCTGTACGAGCATTTCCAAGAAGTACATGAGGAACAAACTTTCCCAATTGAAATGTACGAAGCAGCGCTGGAGATGGTCGGATTCACAAATATCAAAGTGAAGGCTGACTTTCGGGCAAAGCGAAGTACAAGAAACGAGTCCGCGTTGGTTCTTCCAAGCGGTGAAATGAGGCTTGTGTATGAAGGTATGTGGAGTAATCGCAGAATTTAATCCATTTCATCAAGGTCATGCTTATTTGTTAGAACAAGCACGCAAAAAAAACGGGGGCTGATGTACTTGTTGTGGTGATGAGCGGCAACTGGGTGCAACGAGGCGAACCTGCCATCGAGCAGAAATGGAGCCGTGCAAAAGTCGCGCTTCAAAACGGAGCCGACGTTGTGATTGAGATGCCAACTGCGGTGAGCTGTCAAGCAACAGACCGTTTTGCAAAAGGTGCAGTAGAAATCTTGCAAAAGGTGGGATGCGATTCTTTAGCATTTGGCTGCGAAAGTGGCGATGGGACATTTTTCAAAGAAGCTGTATCTCAGCGGGAGGCTATCGAAAAAGAAATTAGTCGCATTTGTAGAAGAGAACCGTTCACTAACTTTTGCAAGCCAATTAACGCAGCTTGCTGTGAAAGAGTTTGGAGAAGACAGTGCACTTGCCCAAGCCTTTGCAGTCCCCAAATCAACAATTGGGATTAGCTTACGCCGTTGAAAATGCTAAGGGCGAACATCCAATGCAGATCGTTCCAATTACACGAGTAGGAAGTGGGCATTTGGATGATGCGTTAGACAAGACGGCTTTTGCCAGTGGGACAGCCTTACGAAAAGCGCTAAAAGAGAATCGCGATGAGAAAGTTTTACGAGACCAACTATCCTATGTACAATTCGATGAAGAAGAGTACAAAAACGATTGGAGCTATTATTGGCCACTCTTGAAGAGTATCGTTTTAAGAAGTACTGACGAAGAGTTATGCGCCATTTATCAAATGGAAGAAGGAATCGAGAACCGATTGAAAGGAAGCTGTTCGCGTTTCTTCAACGATTGAGGAGTGTCTCCAATATCTCAAAAACAAACGTTGGAGTTGGGCAAGGTTGCAACGACTTCTCGTTTATGTTTTACTTGGTGTAACCAAAGCGGAAATGGAAGACTATTGGAGTCGTCCAATTGAGCAAGGATCCGTTCTTGGTTTTACAGCAAAAGGCCAAGAATGGTTGAAGAATATGAGAGAAGTAGAGTCATTCCATTTAATTACCAATTACGCAGCGCATAAAGATGAACGCCAAGAAAGTTGGGATTTATTGTATGATTTCTGGAATCCATCCAAGCAAATTTCTGCAACGGTCTTTAAGCCTGTTCAAGTGAACAAAGAGGAAGGATTTTAATCTCTGTTTTTTCAAGCTTGTAAAGTAAAAAGCTTTGACAAACTTTCAATAAACTAGTATAATTCAGTATGTTGCTTTAGGGGTGAAAATTGTGAAAATATCAGTTAAACAACTTCAGGATTCTCAAGGGATTCCAAATTACTTTGATACAGAAATTAATGTGGAAGAGGCATTAAAACGACGAGATGATTCGATTCTTGCTGTTTCGCCAGCACACATCAAAGGATTTCTTGTTTATCAAAACGAATCAGTTGTAGCGCAATTTACTTGCGATGTTGATATCACACTTCCTTCATCCAGGTCTTTAGAGCCAGTGGTAGTTCCACTCCACATTGATATTGTGGAAAGATATGTCCCATCCCATTACTCAGTTGATGAGAAAGAGCTAACAGAAATTGTGATGCCTCTTGATGGTGATTGGGTTGACTTAGAACCCGCTGTGGAAGATCATATTTTACTTTCAATTCCTTTACAAGTCTTATCGCAAGAGGAATTGAGTGAAGATAAAATGCCTTCTGGAAACGATTGGGAGGTTGTAACGCAAGAAGCTCTTGAAGAGCGACGCAAACAACAAAAAGAACAATCAGTTGATCCAAGGCTAAGGTCTTTACAGTCTTTCTTCGAAAAGGATGAGACTGAGAAGTAAAAAGCATTATGTAAAGAAGATTGATTAGGAGGTGTACAAAAATGGCAGTACCAAAACGTAAAACATCAAAAGCGAGAAAAGCAAAACGTCGTACTCACTTCAAATTAGAAGTTCCAGGTTTGAGCGCATGCCCATCATGTGGAGCATTAAGAAAGAGCCATCACGTTTGTCCTGAGTGTGGTTCATACGACGGAAAAGAAGTTGTTTCTAAAGAAGCATAATCATAAACGTTACAAAACCTTAGACAGTTGTCTAAGGTTTTTTCTTTTTTAAGATTAAAAAGTAAAGATGTATCAAAAATGATACGTATCATAAATGATACATTTAAAAAAATATTATGAGTTTTAAGAAATCTATTGTAAACTAGTAGTGATGGAGGTGAGTCAATGTTATTTTTTGAAATCTCGCTATGGTTAGTATTTATTTTTAGTTTTGTCGGCTTTACGGTCGTTTTTGGGAATCGAATCTTCTATAATGAGACTCGCTTCATAACAATTCGTGAAATTATGACACCAATGCTATTATTAATCTTGCATACAACAAGTGTGAATGTGTTTGGGTATTCTTGGTTTAGTTTTGCCACACTCTGGATTTGCTGTGATTGGGTTGGCGTTACTTATTTTAAAATTAAAAGACAGGGAAAAGTGATCCTTTAAGACCGTTTCATCCACCAATTGTTCTCGATTGCGTTTTTATACTTCGGTGTACTCGTAATTCTTGTTCAGGTGGGAAGATTCTTTAAATAATCGCATTAAATCAATGATAGTAAGCTCTTTACGATTGAATCGTAAAGAGCTTTTTTGTGCTTCAAAAACAAAAAATGGGGGCGAAAAAACTCTTTTTAACTTTTTTTGGTAAAAAAGTGGTGAAAAGTGGTGGGATGTGGTACACTATGGTTACTAAAATTATTGGAATGGAGGAGTCTGCATGTTAATCGGTGAATATCAACATACTATTGATGCAAAAGGACGTATGATTGTGCCTGCTAAATTCCGTGAAGATTTAGGTTTCACCTTTATCGTGACACGCGGACTTGATGGCTGTTTATACGGTTATCCTCTCGAACAATGGGAGCTCATTCAAAATAAATTAAGAGACTTACCACAGTCGAAAAAAAGATGCACGTGCCTTTACACGTTTTATGAACTCTGCTGCGATTGAAGTAGAATTCGACAAACAAGGTCGTGTGAATATCTCGCAAACATTACGTGAGTATGCGGGATTAGAAAAAAATTGCCGTATCATCGGGAACAATGATCGTATTGAGATTTGGAACGAAGAACGTTGGCAAGAATATATTGCTGAAACTGAAGAGAATTTTGAAGAATTGGCCGAACATATGATTGATTTTGGCTTTTAGAAAGGGAAGGGACCATGTTTAAACATATCACTGTATTGCTACATGAAACGGTAGATGCATTATCCATTAAGCCAGACGGAATCTACGTAGACTGTACGCTTGGTGGTGCTGGACATAGTCAATACCTACTTAGTCAACTAACAACAGGTCATCTCTATTGCTTTGACCAAGATATGCAAGCTATTAATCACGCGAAGGTTCGCCTTGCTAAAGAAGTCGAAGAAGGAAAAGTGACGTTTTATTCACGCGAACTTCCGTCAATTAAAGAAAGAACTTGGAAAACTAGGTGTTTCTAAAGTAGACGGAATTTTATACGACTTAGGAGTATCTTCACCACAACTCGATCAGATTGAACGTGGGATTTAGTTACCATCAAAAATGCAAAACTCGATATGCGTATGGACCAAAGTGCTCCATTAACGGCAGAAGAGATTGTAAATGAATGGAGCTATGACGAATTAGTTCGTATCTTCTATCGATATGGGGAAGAGAAGTTCTCGAAACAAATCGCTCGAAATATTGAGCGTATCCGCGCGCAACACCGTATTGAAACAACAGGTGAATTAGTGGATATCATTCGAGATAGTATTCCCAGCTGCTGCAAGACGAAAAGGGGGACATCCTGCTAAAAGAATTTTTCCAAGCGATTCGTATCGCGGTAAATGATGAATTAGCAGCGATTGAAGATTCGCTTGAGCAAGCATTTGAAGTTGTTGGCGTGGAGGCCGAATCAGTGTGATTTCATTCCATTCTTTTGGAAGACCGCATTGTCAAAACAATGTTCAAACAGCAAAGCACAGTAGAAAAGGCACCGAAGAACTTGCCGATTCTACCAACGGAGGAAGAAAAAGCTCCGTTTCCAATTGGTGAATAAAAAGCCAATTTTACCAAGCATTGAAGAAATTACAGAAAACTCTCGTTCACAAAGTGCGAAATTGAGAGTCATCGAAAGAGTAAAATAAAAGGATAATTTAGAAAGAAGGGAATTCTAGTGGCATTAGCTGAAAAATATGTAGATACAATGAATGTTGCGGTACCTACGCAAAAGCCTCTAGTTCGTGGAGACCGCGAAGTAACATCGATTCCGCAAGAAAAACAAAAAGCAAACTTTTTACGACTTTTAGCAGTCTCTGGTTTTGTAATTGCGGCTTTAGCAGTAATGACGATTGTTGCGAGCATGATTGTAGCTAACAAAAACAGACAATTACAAGATATCGAATCACAAACAACTTTAATTCAACGTGAAAACAATACATTGCTTCAGGCAACGCAAGAATTGTCTCAGTACGACCGAGTAAATCGTATCGCTAACGAACAAGGCTTGAAGATGAACGAAGAAAATGTTAGGAATGTTGGACGATGAAAAATACGAAAAACAATAACATTGCGGAGAATAGGCATCAAGCGAGCCGGATTTTAGTAGGACTCGCAGGTGTTTTATTTCTCATTTTTTCTGTACAGTTCTTTCAAAATCATGGTGGTGGGGAATACCCATGGTGTGGATTTACGTGCAGAAATCAATGATAAAATCCATCAAAAACGTACACTCGCTGCAAAACGCGGTACTATTTATGACGCAAGTGGTAGTCCGATTGCAGTAGACGCAACAAACTATTCATTATATGCAGTATTAACTTCGGAGTGGAGTAAGAATGCGGATACGCCTGATTATGTCACAGACGTTAATAAGACTGCTGAGGCTCTTTCAAAACATATTTCTTTATCAAAGGAAGAAATTGCAAAATTGTTGAGTCAAAAAGATGTTTCTCAAGTGGAGTTTGGAACTGCTGGTAAAAACTTATCCGTTCAAGTGAAGGAACAAATCGAAGCTGAAAAACTTCCTGGAATTAAGTTCTCAGAAAGTCCAGCTCGTTACTATCCAAATGGGGTTTTTGCTTCTCATTTAATTGGTTATACAGATACGGTTGAAGAAACTGTTGATAACAAGACAATCACTACTTTAGTAGGAAAGACGGGTCTAGAAGGTCTTTATAACGATCAATTAACAGGGACTGCTGGTGAGGTTGAATATTCTGTTGATGGAAATGGATATGTGATTACTGATACAGAAAAAGTTACAAAACAACCAAAAGACGGGATGGACCTTACATTAACGATTGATAAACGATTGCAAACTTATTTAGAATCACTTGTTAGTGAAGCTGACAAGAAATATCAACCAGTACAAATGACGGCAATGCTCGTTGACCCGAAAACAGGAAACATTGTTGCGGCAACACAACGTCCAACGTATAACTCAACAACAAAAGAGGGTATTGACGTTCAATGGAACAATTTATTGATGGACCAAGCTTTTGAACCTGGTTCAACGATGAAAGTGTTGGCGCTCGCTGCAGCGATTAATGAAGGGGTCTTTGATCCAAATGAAAAATACAAATCAGGAAGTGTAAAAATTTATACCGATTTAGTTCGAGACTATAATAAAGTAGGTTGGGGAACAATTACATACTTAGAAGGGTTAGCCCATTCAAGTAACGTTGCTTTCGTTCACATCATCCAAAAAATTGGTGTCGAAAAGTGGAAACAATATTTAGAAGCGTTTGGCTTTGGAAAATCAACAAACTCAGGTTTTGCGAATGAGATTTCAGGGTCAAACCCATTCAACTCTTACTTACAACAATTATCAACTGGTTTTGGACAAGGGATTACGGTCACACCTTATCAAATGATGCAAGCTTTCACTGCGATTGCAAATGGCGGTCAAATGCAAAAATTACGTTTGGTGGACCATTTAACAGATCCAGATACTGGGAAAGAGACGCCTAATCCAACAACATCATTAGGAAAAGTCATCACTCCTGAAACTGCGAAGAAAACTCTTCAATTCTTATATCAAGCGACTCGTATGAAAAACGGGACAGCTTATGATTTCAATATCGATGGAGAAAAAGTCGCAGCTAAAACAGGGACTGCTGAAATCATCAATCCGGAAACAGGTAAATACTACTCAAACGGAAATAACTATATTTTCTCTGTAGTAGGATTTGCGCCGTATGATGATCCAAATATATCCTATATATCACGGTGAAACAACCGCGTGTAGCTGTAACTGGTAACCAAATTATTAAAGAAATTTTCAATCCATTAATGAAGAGAAGTTTAGAATACTCTAGACTCTCAGAGTAAAAGAAGGAGGAAGAACATGTTTGCGAAAGAACTAGCGGACTTGTTAGTCATTAAAGAAGTGGAAGGCTCTCTTGAGGGCGTCACTGTAGAAAAATTAGCACAAGATTCGCGCAAAGTTGTGCCCAATACTATGTTTTTCTGTATCGAAGGTGTAACGGTAGATGGGCATCAATTTGCAGGAAAAGCAAAAGAGCTAGGAGCGAGCGTGTTCGTGGCTTCAAAATCTATCAAAGAGCAAGTAGGAGATTCACCTGTGATTTATGTCAAAGACGTGACACGTGTGATGACACTCTTTGCAAATCATTTTTACGGGTATCCATCTGAATCATTAAATATGATTGGAGTTACAGGAACGAATGGGAAAACGACTGTAACGCATATGGTGGACTATTTATTAGAAGAATTAGGAAAACCAACCGCACTGATTGGAACGATGTATCGTAAAATCGGTGAGGAACGTATCGAAACAAGAAATACAACGCCAGAAATCTTAACGGTGCATGAGACATTGCAAAAGGTGAAAGAAATCGGTGGAGACACATGTATTATGGAAGTTTCTTCTCACGCCCTTCAATTAGGTCGTGTGTGGGGAATTGACTATAATGTGGCAGTATTTACGAACTTGACGCATGAGCATTTAGATTTGCATAAAACGATGGAAAACTATGCACATGCTAAAAGCTTATTATTCTCACAATTAGGAAACCATTCTAAAAATGGGAAACCTCGTGTTGCAATTCTAAACATTGATGAAGAGCACTATGAACAAATTCGCATACTCAACTCCTTGCGAAGTGATTTCATATGGATTTAGCGAAAAAGCAGATATTCGTGCAACAAATGTTCAAACAAACGGAGCGACAACTTCATTTACAGTAACAATGAATGGACAAGAGCTTTCAGTAACGATTCCGATGATTGGACTCTTTAATATCTATAATGTTTTTAGCTGCTTTTTGCAGTAGCGGTCGTGAATGGAATTTCACTTGAACGTGCTGTAAGCCGAATGAAACGATTCCCTGGTGTGGGTGGTCGTATGCAGTTGATTCAACAAGGACAACCATACCAAGTGATTATCGACTTTGCACATACACCTGATGGGCTACAAAAATGTACTTGAAACACTTGAAAAAGTGAAAGCTAAATCGAGTGATTATAATCATGGGTCATAGCGGTGGTAACCGTGATTCAAGTATGCGTCCTGAGCTTGGAGAAATTGCGTTTGATAAACCGATTATGTGATTTTAACAGCGGATAATCCAAGACATGAACCGCTTGAAAAGATTTATGCAGAGATTTTAGCAGGAAGAAAAGATGAACAAACTGCTTATGAATGCATCGATAATCGAGAAAGTGAGTAAAACGTGCGCTTGAAATCGCGCAAGAAGGGATATCTTTACTATTTGCTGGTAAAGGTGTTGAACCATACCAAGTAATCGGTGACGAGTATATTCCATATAATGAAGTGGAAACAGTTATTGCAAGTTTAGAAGCATTAGGCTTTAAAAATCACGAGTAGAAGAAGGAGAAGATTATGATCGAAGTCATTTTATCAGTCGGCTTAGCGTTCCTTGCGACGGTCATTGCCGAACCACATTTCATTCAATATATGAAGATGAAACAATTAGGTCAAACTACATTAGATGAAGGTCCCTCATGGCATAAAGCTAAAAGTGGAACTCCAACAATGGGTGGACTTGTGTTCCTTTGTATGATCAGTATTTCTAGTTTAATTGTCGGAGCCGTATTTGGACACTTCAATTTCGTCTTATTAAGTGGCGTTATTGGTTTCGCCTTCTTCGGAACAATTGGTTTCTTAGACGACTTTATTAAAGTGTTTAAAAAACAAAACGAAGGGCTAAAGAGTCACGAAAAATTTGGATTACAATTGATTGGATCTGCTATTTTTGTGGGATTATATCTGCTTAGTGGAAATGCACCATTAATTTATATTCCATTCTTTGGCGAAGTAAACAGTATTATCATCTTTGCATTATTCACGATTATTTGGATTACTGGATTTTCAAATGCTGTAAACTTAACAGATGGACTAGATGGTTTAGCAGCTTCAACAAATACGATTGCTTATGGAATTTATGGATTTATCGCTTATGAATCAGGTCAACGTTCTATTGCAACGTTCTGTTTCTGCGTAGTTGGTGGACTCCTTGGGTTCTTAGTATTTAACTGGAAACCAGCAAAAGTCTTCATGGGAGACGTTGGTTCATTAGCTCTTGGTGCAGGACTTGCCATCATTTCGATTATGCTTCATAAAGAATGGACATTATTACTTGTAGGAATCATCTTTGTTGGGGAAACACTTAGCGTTATTTTACAAGTGGGTTCATTTAAACTAACAGGCAAACGTATCTTCAAGATGAGTCCGATTCACCATCACTTTGAAATGAGTGATGGAAAGAAGTGAAGATTGTTTCTGTATTTAGTGCAATCGGACTTATTGCAGGTTTAATCGTTGCATTTGTCTTTTAAGAGAATTAACATATTTTATTAGGAGAGCTGGTCATTTTTGCCCAGCCTTTCTCCATATACATATTAAAAAAGAAAAATTGGAGGAATCATTGTGCGGAATACACATGCATTTGAAAATAAAAAAGTACTAGTCATTGGACTTGCAAAGAGTGGAGTGAGTGTAGCGAAACTATTAGACCAGTTACACGCAGATGTAACAGTAAATGATCGAACACCACTTGAGGAAAGTGTAGACGCACAAGGGTTAGTAGCCGAAGGGATTAAAGTAGTATCAGGAGGACATCCACTAGAACTACTCGATGAGCCCGTTGATTTCGTTGTGAAAAACCCAGGGATTCCTTATTCAAATCCATTAGTAGCTAAAGCAGTTGAAAAAGATTTGCCTGTTTATACGGAAATCGAAATTGCACAACGTGTCATGGAAGGAACCGTACTTGGAATTACAGGTTCAAATGGGAAAACAACAACGACAACATTAACAAACCTGATGTTAAAAGAGTCATTCCCCGAAAGAAGAACGTTTGCTTGCGGGAATATTGGAGTTCCTTTATCACTACTTGCTGGAGATTCAAAGGATTCAGATATTTATGTCACTGAATTATCAAGTTTCCAATTAATGGGAATTGAGGAGTTTCGACCTAAAGTAGCGTGTATCGTGAATATCTTTAGCGCTCATTTGGACTATCATGGGTCTCGCGAAGAGTATGTAAAAGCAAAATTACAAATTACTAAAAATCAAACAGAAGAGGATTTCCTTGTTTATAATGCGGATTTCCCAGAGTTATATGAGTTTATTAAAGGTCATACAAAAGCGACATTAGTACCATTCAGCCGCAAATCTGTCTTAGAACACGGTGCGTATGCGGATGAAACAATGATTTACTTTAATGGGGAAGCAGTCATGCCACTTGAAGCCATTCAAGTACCTGGCGTTCAAAATGTGGAAAACGTGTTAGCAGCAGTTGCCATTAGTAAATTACAAGGTGCAATAAATGAAGGAATCGAAAAAGCGGTTCGTTCATTCCACGGAGTAAAACACCGTACACAATATGTGAAGACTATTGAAGGTCGTAAATTCTACAATGACTCAAAAGCAACGAATATTATTGCAACACAAACAGCGTTACGTAGTTTTACAAATCAATCGGTTGTATTAATTGCTGGGTGGACTAGATCGTGGAAATGGTTTTGAGGAATTAGAACCATCACTTGGAAATGTCCGTGAAATGGTCGTTTACGGAGAAACAAAAGATAAGTTAAAAGCGACTGCAGAAAAACTATCGATTCCAGTAACAGTGGTAGAAACATTAGAAGAAGCAGTACCAAAAGCGTATGCAGCTAGTCGTGAGGGAGAAATTGTATTACTTTCACCAGCATGTGCAAGTTGGGATCAATTTGCCAACTTTGAAGTGCGCGGCGATTGTTTCATTGAAGCAGTAGAAAAACTGTAATAAATAGGAGAAAAAAGATGAGAGTATTAGTTTCAGGAGGAGGAACGGGTGGTCATATTTATCCAGCTCTTTCCTTAATGAATTATTTGAAAGAACAAGACCCTTCAACAGAGTTTCTTTATGTGGGGACTGAACGTGGGTTAGAAAGTACCATCGTTCCAAAAGCGGGATATGATTTTAAAACGATTAAGATTCAAGGAATCGTTCGTTCATTGTCGCTAGAAAACTTTAAAACATTATGGTATTTCTGTACAAGCTATTTTAAAGCAAAAGAAATCGTGAAAGAGTTCAAACCAGATATCGTTATTGGTACTGGGGGATATGTTTGTGCGCCAGTGTTGTACGCGGCAGCAAATATGGGGATTCCAACGATTATTCATGAGCAAAACAGTTTAGCAGGTATTACGAATAAATTCTTAGCGCGTAAAGTTTCTAAAATTGCGATTTGCTTCGATGCGGTTCGTAAAGACTTTGCAAAAATACGAAGATAAAGTGGTATGACAGGAAATCCTCGTGGGCAAGAGTTAGCCAATGCTCAAAAAGATGATTCTTACTTAGCGTCTATTGGTATTCAAAAAGAAAAACCAATCGTATTGATTTTCGGTGGAAGTCGTGGATCGCTTCGTATGAACGAATCATTTATCGAAGCGCTTGATGAATTCGAGAAAAAAGATTATCAAGTAGTTATGGTCACTGGACAAGTGCATTATGACAAAATCAACAATCTCATTACAAGTTTGAAAAAACCATTGCAAAATATCACAGTTTTACCATATATTAATAATATGGTGCAAATGTTCCAAAACACAGACCTCGTTGTCTGCAGAAGTGGAGCAACTACATTGATTGAATTAACAGCACTTGGCTTGCCAAGTATTTTAATTCCAAGTCCGTATGTAACTGAAAATCACCAAGAAGCAAATGCGATGTCATTAGTAGAAAAGACGCTCGCAACGATGATTTTTAGAAAAAGACTTAAACGGTGAAAGTTTAGTCACTGAAATCGATCGTATTATGAACGATGAAGCCAAACGTAAAGAAATGGCTGAAAATTCAAAGGCATTGGGAATTACAGATGCGTCAAGTCGACTTGAAACAATTATTCATTCTCTAGTGAAATAAGGATTAAGGAGGAGATATGTTTAATCGAAAGAAACCACAACAAACTCTCCACGTGAACTAACACCTTGGGAGTTAGCACAACAAAATTCTCCAAGAGTAGAGCAAACTGTTCCTGAAGAACCTGTAAAAAAGGTGAAAAAGAAAAAGGAACCAAAGCCTAAAAAGACGAAACCAAAGTCACAAGGTATTACGAATGCAACACTCTTAAAAGGGATTTTTATTGTTTGTGCGGGATGGAGTATTTACTTTTATTTCACCACTTTTCGAAAGTGTCTGATATTGAAGTTTAGTCGGATTGAATCAAGTTCCAGTGGAATTGGTCCAAGAAAAACGACGGTATCACCAAGGGACAAAAGCATCTGGACAATTTTAGCGAATCGTTATCGTACAGCTAACTTGTTAAAAATGCTAGTCCAAAAATTAAGGATGCTCCGCACAATTAGTGGCATGGAATAAATGCGTTTGAATATTGAAGAAAAATCCAGCGGTTGGTTATTACCAAAGCGATGATAAGCACTATGAGCTTTTTAGCAGATGGTCAAATCATTGAAGTAGAGGCCAGATGCAACGCCGAAGGATTATCCATTATTGTATATGTTTACAGATGACTCGCAATATCAAGCACTCGCAAAAACAACTGGAGAAAGTTCCAGCAAGTGTGATTCGTGAAATCGTAGAGATTCAGTATCCAAAACGATACAAAAATCATCAAAAAGATTTATCTGAAGATGAAAGATGGCAATCGTGTCATCGGAAATCTGAAAGATATTGGAGATAAATTAGGTATTATCCATCAATTACGAAACAATTGAATGGGAAAAAGGAACTGTGGATATGGAAGTGGGAATCTATTTCACACCAGATACGACAGTTCAATAAAAAGTCTTAAAACTCGCTCATATGTAAGTGGACAAAATTATGTTAAAATATAGGAGTATCACTTATCAATAAACTTTAAAAATGAAATAGAAATGAATCGTATAGGAGGCTTCAATAAACGTGAAAAATCAGGGAATTTATGTGAGTTTAGATATTGGAACCACTCAATAAAGGTTGTAGTAGCTGAATATGTCAGAGGGCAATTAAATATTATTGGAGTCGGCAATGAAAAATCAGAAGGATTAAGCCGTGGAGTCATCGTATGATATTGACGAAACAGTTGAATCTATTCGCAAAGCAGTTCGTCAAGCAGAACAAAAATCAAACATTCAAATCAAGGATGTTATCGTTGGATTCCAGGGCAATCAAATCTCAATCGAAACCCTTGTCACGGTATGATTGCCGTATCAAGTGAAAAATAGAGAGATTACAGATGTGGATGTAACAATGTTATTTCCGCAGCGAAAGTTCGTTCAGTAGCACCTGAACGTGAAATCATCTCTGGGATTCCAGAAGAATTTATCGTAGATGGATTTGATGGAATTAAAGACCCACGCGGAATGATTGGCGTTCGTCTTGAATTGTTTGCGAGCATGATTACCGGTCCTAAGACGATCGTACATAACATTAAACGTTGTATTGACAAAGCTGGCTTAAACATCGAAGAAATGGTTATCCAACCATTAGCGATTAGCCGAGTAGCATTAACACCAGGTGAAAAGAGAATTTGGTACAGTCCTCATCGATATGGGTGGCGGACAAACAAGTGCTTCAGTAATGCACGATAACCAATTGAAATTTCATTCGTGGATCAGAGGTGGAGATTTTCGTATCAAAAGATATCTCAATCATCTTGAATGTAAGCTTTGAAAAATGCAGAACGCATTAAACGTGAATACGGATATGCAATTTCATCATGAAACTTTAGCTGATGAATTCTTCCCAGTAGAAACAATTGGTAAGAAGGATCCAGTTAAAGTAGATGAACATTACTTATCAGAAATCATCGAAGCACGTGTGGTTCAAACCTTTTGAAACAGTTAAACGCATTAGACCAAAGTGGAAGCTTTAAAACTTCCAGGAGGAATCGTGTTAACAGGTGGAGCTTCTTCATTAGCAGGAGTTCAAGAGTTAGCACAAGAAATCTTCGGAGTACAAGTGAAAACTTATATTCCTGAGCAAATGGGAATGAGAAATCCTATTTACGCAACAAGTATGGGGTTAATCAAACACGCTGCAAGCTTAGATGATGTTCACCGTATTGCTCAAAAAGGGTAAAAACCGGTAACGGAACCACGCCCAGTACAAAGCACACCATCAAAGTGCTCCTGTACAGAGTACAACCAACGGCTCCTGTTCAACAACCTCAAGAGGTTGAACAAGAACCAACAGGTGAAGAACAAGGGTTTGGAGCGAAAGTGAAGAACTTCTTTAAAATGTTTATTGACGAAAAATTAAGATGAGAACCAAGGATGAAAATATAATGGATTTCGAATTGATACAAATTTAGATGGCGCAGTCATTAAAGTCATTGGTGTTGGTGGTGCTGGTAACAACGCTGTTAACCGTATGATTTCAGAAGGAGTACAAGGTGTAGAGTTCATCGTAGCCAACACAGATACTCAAGCATTAAGAAACTCAGAAGCAGAAACTAAAATTCAATTAGGACCAAAACTTACTAAAGGTTTAGGTGCAGGTTCATTACCTGAAATCGGTCTTAAAGCAGCTGAGGAAAGTGAAGAACAAATTCGCGAAGCTTTAGTTGGCGCAGACTTAATCTTCGTTACTGCTGGTATGGGTGGCGGTACTGGTACTGGTGCTGCACCAGTTGTTGCTCGTATTGCGAAAGAATTAGGCGCATTAACAGTGGGTGTTGTTACACGTCCATTTAGTTTCGAAGGACCAAAACGTGGTCGCTACGCTGCAGAAGGTGTTGCACAATTAAAAGCAAACGTAGATACATTAGTAACAATTTCAAACAACCGTTTATTAGAAATCGTTGATAAAAAGACTCCTATGTTAGAAGCATTCCGTGAAGCAGATAACGTATTACGTCAAGGGGTTCAAGGAATTTCTGACTTAATCACTGCACCAGGTTACGTTAACTTGGACTTCGCTGACGTGAAGACAGTGATGAAAGATCAAGGTTCAGCATTAATGGGTATTGGTGTTGCAAGTGGTGAAAACCGTACTGCAGAAGCTACTAAGAAAGCTATTTCTTCACCATTATTAGAAGTATCTATCGATGGAGCAGAACAAATCCTATTAAACATCACTGGGATCTGACTTAACATTATTCGAAGCACAAGATGCTTCTGATATCGTTGCAGCAGCTTCAACAAGTGAAGTAAACATTATCTTCGGTACTTCAATCAACGAAAACTTAGGCGATGAAGTAATCGTTACTGTTATCGCTACAGGTATCGACGAGGAGCGTAAGCACGAAAAAAAGTCAGCAACGCGCGCTAGTCGTTCACCATTCGCGAATAGCACAGCAACACGCAAAGATTTAGGAAACAACCCTCAAACTTTCCAAGAAAAACAAGTTCCTTCAAAACCACAAACCAGTGGAAGAAAAGAAACCTGAGAAAGATTTATTTGAGACTGGGATATCCGTCGCGAAAACAACTGTACGTGAAACTACTTCTTTCAACTGAAGCTGATTCACCATTCGCACAAAGTAACTTTTGTAGAAGCTCCAGTTGAGCCAAAACAAACTGAAAATGATGGATTAGATACTCCGCCATTCTTCAGAAAAAGAAACAGAAATTAATGAGTATCATTAAACAGAATGTAAGTCGTATTATGAACTTGGTTGCATCTTCTTGTAACCAAGTTCATAGACTATCTACGGAAGTTTGTCCGATTGTTGTAACGAAAAATCGTACGGCTCGCGAAGTTCAAGAAATGTACGATTTAGGATTTCGACATTTTGCGGAGAATCGTGTCGAAAAACTATTAGAACGACAAGAACAATTTCCGCAAGAGGACATCATCTGGCATTTAATCGGGCCACTCCAAAAACGAAAAGTTAAGCAAGTCGTGAATCGTATTGATTTATTTCATGCGATTGATCGTCTTTCGATTATGGATGAGATTGAAAAACGTCTCGAACACCCATTAGATTGTATGCTAGAAATTAACGTGTCTGGGGAAGAATCGAAGCATGGATTCACACTTGAAGAGGCACTGGATGCTTATAGAGCAAGCGAGCAATATGAGAAGATTCGTATTGTTGGTTTGATGACGATGGCACCATTTGACGCAAGCGATGAAGAAATTCGCTTCTTTTTTTCGCGTTTAGCACAAATTGCTAAAACAATCGAGAAGGAAGAAGGGTTAGAAGCTCCGTTATACTCAGCATGGGGATGAGCGGAGACTTTGAAAACTGCGATTGAATGTGGTGACGCATATTCGAATTGGTACAAGCTGGTTTGAAAGGAGAAGACTAATGGGATTCATGAATAGTTTAAAAAACTTCTTAAGTCCAGAAGGGGACTACTACGAAGAAGATGATCAAATGGATTACTATGAAGAACCTGTAGCACAAACGGCTCCAGAAACACGTTCAAGAAATACTTCAAATGTAGTTCCGTTCCAAAGTCCTGGAGTAAAGAAAACATCTAAGATTTATGTAATGGAACCAAGCGTGTATTCTGAAGCGGAACGCATTGCAGATGCACTTTTAAAAGGCGAAGCAGTGCTCATTAACTTTAAACGTATGGAACCAAAAGATGCAAAACGCGTCATTGATTTTTGTTGTCGGTGTGCGTATGCTATTAATGGAGACGTACAAAAGGTGAGAGATGAAATTTTCATCTGTTCTCCTGCAAATTTCCAAGTACAAGGAAATTTTTGATGACGAGATGGTTGAAACATTCCGTCACACTGAATTTTAGAGGAGTGTAACTTAGTGGCTTTAGAAATTATTAGACTTGTAACAACTGTAGCAGGGTTTATCAATTTATGCTAATCTTTATGGATTAAATATTTATTGAATCTATATCTTCCAATGTTCTTAGCGGACTTATTAGATGCTTGTTGCCGTCCGTATGTGTCATTATTTAAAGATGTACGATTTGGAAAATATAGTTTAGCATTAGTAACGTCTATTTTAACGATTTACGTTGCTGTAGGAGTTCTATTATTTATTGTCGCAAAAATTTTTGGGGTATAAAAAATGGGAAATGGTGTAGAACAACACTTTAGAAAAGAGGAATTGTCTTTTCTTAAACAAGTGGAAGAATGGGTAGAAGAAGTACGTTTGCAATATGCGCCAGTATTAACGAATTATCTGGATCCTCGCCAACAGTTTATTGTGGAGGCGATTGTAGGTCAATATGACGATGTTCGTTATTATTTTGATGGCGGGTATATTGATGCTGAACGGAAACGTTGTATGATTTGTCCGGAATATTATGAGCCAACTTCAGAGGATTTCGAAAATGCTCTATTTCATATTCAATATCCGAAGAAATTTGCGACACTTGGGCATGGAAAGATTCTAGGGTCACTGATGAGCCTTGGGTTTGATCGTAGCTTGATTGGCGATATTATTTCAAACGGAGAAGACTGGCAATTATTCTGCGCTCAAAATATGAAGGAATATATCAGACAACAGCTAGAAAAGATTGGGAAAAGTGGCTGTCCGACTTGATGAAGTCGACTATACAAAGTTGATTGTACCAGTGATCATTGGACTGCGGTACAAACAGTCGTTAGTTCGCTTCGACTCGATACGGTGATTGCTTCCGTATTTAATGTGTCAAGACAGCGTTCAAAAGAAATGATTGAAAGTGGTAAAGTAAAGGTGAACTGGACTGAAGAGAACAGACCTGACTTTATGCTGGAAATTTTAGATATTGTTTCCATTCGGGATACGGTCGCCTTCAAATTCAAAAGATTGAAGGGCGTACAAAGAAAGATAAGATTAAAAGTAGAACTAGGATTACTAGAAAAGAATAAAAAATAAAGGGGATTTTTCAATGGCTATTACACCAAACGATATTCATAACAAAGATTTTTCAACAAAATTCAAAGGCTTCGATCCTGAAGAAGTAAATGACTTCTTGGAAGAAGTGAAGAAAGAATTAGAAACATTAATTCGCGATAACAAAGATTTAGAAAAACGCGTCAAATTCAACGAAGAAAAAGTAGAATACTTTAATTCAATTCAAGAAACATTGAATAAATCAATCCTTGTTGCCCAAGAAGCAGCAGATCGTCTTCGCGAAAACGCACGTAAAGACGCTGAAATCATCGTGTTTGAAGCTGAAAAAGCAGCACAAGCAATGTTGAGAGAAGCAGCTGAAAAAGCAACAGAAATTAACCGTGAAACAGATTTAATTAAGAAAGAAACACGTATTTTCCGTCAACGTCTTCAAATCTTAACACAAACACAATTAGACATGATTAAAAACGAAGAGTGGGATATCGTATTAAATACACCAACTCACATCGAAGTGACACCACCATCACTTGATGCTATTATCAAAGATCGTGTATAAAAATCTGAAAACGAAAAATTAAAAGAACAATAATCATTGAAGGGGACACTGGTCTCCTTTTTTGATAGGAAGAGTAATGATTATGGACTTTACAGTCACTGAAGCAGCAAAAAATAAGTTAGATGCAATGCTAAAAGAGCGCGGCTTAATAGATGTGTTCTTTGTCATGGATTATGTTGATGGAGATAGCCCTTTTTATGAAGGGATGGTTGGATGCCATTGCCAAGTGTACGATAAATATCATTTAGTGGTATTAAAGAAAGAGCAAAAAGAGATTCTTCCTCAAAAGTATGACCAAATTTTTGAGACAAATATTGGGGAAATGGCTTTTGCAAGCCACTATGCGATGATGTTTGATCAACACAATGTCATTGATTATAGCGTGGATAAATACGGATTCTACTTAAAGAGTGAAGCTGGAATTTTATCGATGCAACTGAATATTGATTTTATTGGCTAGGGAAGAGAGATACTTCTCTAGTCTTTTTATGGCTAGATTAGTTTTGTGAAATAAGCTTCCCACAAAAATGGACCATTTACTATTGGTCTTATTGGATGGTTTGGTGTGTGGCTACACCGTTCTTTATCGGTAGTATTTCAAAAGGACGTACGGTTAAGAATACCGTTCTTGGAGGATACGCATGGGGGATTGCTGGGACATTTACAGCATTTATCATCCTTGGAAACTATGGCTTAGCACAACAGTTAAAACATGGGGTGGATATTACTGGTATTCTAAGTAATAACGCAGATTACGCTGGAGCAATTCTGAAAATTTTTGATACAATGCCTTTAGCTAACATTGGATTGTTATTACTAGCAGTTACGATGATTGCTTTCTATGCGACAACATTCGACGCTTTAACACTTGTGGTGTCTGCTTATTCGTACAAAGAATTAGAGCACACACATGGCAGTGATAAGCGTGTCCGCATGTTCTGGTCACTCGTATTTATCTTATTCCCAATCGCATTGATTTTCTCAGAAAACTCAATGTATAACTTACAATCCGTTGCGATTATCGCAGCACTTCCAATTGGGATTATTATCGTCATGATCATTGCAAGTTTCTTTAAAGATGCAAAGGACTATTTGAAATCGTAATAAAAAAATGACTATAAATCTATTACGGATTTAATAGTAGCGGTAATGGGATAACAAATAACTGAGAAAGAAAAACCTATTGTTTTAAAGTCATTGTGGCTTTAAGCAATAGGTTTTTGTTTTTAGTGATGGTGATGACAATTACATTGACCTGGTAGGCAGTTACATGCAACAGATGTTGGAGCAGTAGCAGCTTTTTTTCTTTTTAAGGTGGTCATTAATTCTTGAATGTCATCTTGGCTCAAAGTTGCTTTATCAATCAGTGTATGTAATAAATTTCCATTCTGTTTATGGCAAACTTGTTCTAGAAGCACATCTGTCTCTTGATCGAGTTGTGCTTTCTCAGAAATTGTCGCCGAGTAGTGGAATGGTTTCTTTTGGTTATCGATTTGAATATATCCTTTTTAGTTAAAACGAATAATGAGTGTTTTAATTGTTGAGTCACTCCAGGAAAATGAGCGTTGCAATTGTTCGATAATATATCCGCTTGTGCTGTTTGGATTTGCCCATAGGACACGCATAATTTGACGCTCAGAAGGGCTCATTGGTTGAAATTCTGTCATAAATAGAACTCCTTTCTACAGGTTTAGTCTACAGTCGTCAACCGTTTCTGTCAATCATTTTACTTGATTTTTTGCGTACACTAAATGTCGGGGGTAGGCAGCAAGAGTCACTATATTTTGTGTTTTCGTAAAAAAACAATACAAAAATGTTGTTAAAATGTTGCAAAAAACTTCTAGGCTGGATATAATTAGTCTCGTGAGTTTCAAGTGAGCTAGAAATGCATTTAGCTGTATTTCGAATTCAGAAATGGAGTAACTGTGAAAGTCGTTTATTTATCGCTAACTGGAAAGACAAGACAATTCGTAAAAAAATTGGACTGGGATTTTATCGAGATTTCTAAGAAAAATTCTACAGTACAAATGGAAGAACCTTATATCGTCATTACACCAACCTATGGAGAGCAAGTGGCGAATTTTTTTTATGAATTTATTGATTTTGGCGAGAATCGCGCGCTATTAAAAGGGGTTGCCGGTTCAGGGAATCGCAATTTCAATACGAGCTTTTGTTCCAATGCCAGAGCGTTAGCGGCTAAATACCAAATTCCATTGCTGCATTGCTTTGAAAATCAAGGTACAGATAAAGATGTACAAATACTAATAGAAAAGGTGAGAGAGATTGGATAGTCCAAAATTAATTAACAAGACTCAAGAAGTTACATACTTCGCATTAAACAATGAGTTAAACCGTCCAGTTGATGGGAAAAATTCCATTGCATAAAAGATCGTGAAGCGGTTCGTGCGTTTTTTTCTTAGAACACGTTAACCCAAATACAGTTTTTCTTCTATACATTAGATGAAAAACTCGATTACTTAATCGAACACGATTATTTAGAAGCAGAATTTTTAGGGAAATACAACCGTAAATTCGTTAAGAAATTAATGAAAGAAACGTACAAGAAAAAATTCCGTTTCCGTTCATTCATGTCTGCGTTCAAGTTCTACAAACAATATGCAATGAAGACAAACGATGGTCAACGTTACTTAGAACGTTTTGAAGATCGTATTGTATTTAACGCTCTTTTCTTAGCTGATGGCGACGAGCAATTAGCACATGATTTAGCAGAAGAAATGATTACACAACGTTACCAACCAGCAACACCAACATTCTTGAATGCCGGAAGAAAACGTCGTGGGGAACTCGTTTCATGCTTCTTAATTCAAACAACAGACGATATGAACAGTATCGGTCGTACAATCAACTCAGCTCTTCAATTATCAAGAATTGGGGGAGGAGTAGGGGTAAGCTTGTCTAACGTTCGTGCAGCAGGTGACCCAATTAAGAAAATTGAGAATGCATCAAGCGGTGTTGTTCCAATTATGAAATTATTAGAAGATAGTTTCAGCTACTCAAACCAATTAGGACAACGTAACGGTGCCGGTGCGGTTTACTTAAACGTATTCCACCCAGATATCGTATCGTTCTTATCTACGAAAAAAGAAAACGCGGACGAAAAAGAGCGTGTGAAGACATTATCACTTGGGTTAGTTGTTCCAGATAAATTCTACGAATTAATCAAAAACGACGACATTATGTACTTATTCAGCCCATACGATGTGGAACGTATTTACGGCGTACCATTCTCATATGTGGATATCACTAAAGAATATGACAACATGGTGAACAACCCTGAAATCCGTAAATCTAAATTACGTGCGCGTGACTTAGAAAATGAAATTAGTAAATTACAACAAGAATCTGGATATCCATATGTGGTGAATATCGATACAGCAAACCGTGTAAACCCAATCGATGGAAAGATCATCATGAGTAATTTATGTTCTGAAATCCTACAAGTTCAAGAGCCTTCAGTAATCAACAATGCTCAAGAATATGAACACTTAGGAACAGATATTAGCTGTAACTTAGGTTCAACAAACATCGTGAACTTAATGAAATCTCCTGACTTCGAACGTTCTGTAGATGTAGCGGTTCGTGCGTTAACATTCGTAACAGACCACTCAAGTATTGATGCTGTACCAACTGTTAAAAATGGAAACAGCAAAGCACATACTATCGGTCTTGGAGCGATGGGATTACACACATTCTTTGCATTAAATCAAATGGAATACGGCTCACCTGAGTCTATCGAAGCCACTGATTTATACTTCAGAATGTTGAACTTCTACACATTAAAAGCAAGTAACAAGATTGCCAAAGAACGCGGTAAATCATTCGAAGGTTTCGAACGTTCTAAATATGCAACAGGTGAATACTTCGAAAGCTACATTGCGGAAGATGTACAAATTCAATCTGACAAAGTGAAGAAAATCTTTGCAAAACTTCCAATTCCAACTGTAGAAGATTGGAAACAATTAAAAGAAGACGTGATGAATGGTGGATTATATCACCAAAACCGTTTAGCCATTGCGCCAACAGGTTCAATCAGCTACGTAAACGAAACAAGTGCTTCATTACACCCAATCACTCGTTTAATTGAAGAACGTCAAGAGAAGAAGACTGGTAAGACTTATTACCCAGCTCCATTCTTATCAAACGACACTTTACCATTCTACAAATCAGCGTACGATATCGATATGCGTAAAGTAATCGATGTATACGCAGCGGCTCAAAAACATATCGACCAAGGAATGAGCTTAACATTATTCATGCGTTCAGAACTTCCTGAAGGATTATACGAATGGAAAGAAGGACGTACAAACAAGATGACAACACGTGACTTAAACATTTTACGTCACTATGCGTGGAATAAAGGCATCAAGTCAATCTACTATGTACGTACATTTACAGAAAACAACGATGAAATCGGAAGTAATGCTTGCGAAAGCTGCAGCATTTAATGGGAATACGAAAGAAAGGACAAAAGCTCATGAGTACAAAACGATATTTTAATGAGATTCTTTCTCAAAATTCTACTCAACCAGTAGAGTACTATAAAGCGATTGACTGGAACCAAGTTGAAGACATGATCGATAAATTAACTTGGGAAAAACTAACAGAGCAATTCTGGTTAGATACACGTATTCCAGTATCAAACGACTTGGACGACTGGAGAACATTATCTCCAGAAGAAAAAGATGTAGTAGGGGAAAGTATTCGGTGGATTAACATTATTAGATACGCTTCAATCAGAAGAAGGTGCAAGCTTAATGAAAGATTACGTGCGCACTCAACACGAAGAAGCGGTATGGAATAACATTCAATTCATGGAATCTGTTCACGCGAAAAGTTACTCAACAATCTTCAGTACTTTGCATACAAAAGCAGAAATCGAAGATATTTTCGAATGGACAAACAACAATGAATACTTACAATTCAAAGCAAGAAAGATTAACGAAATCTATCAAAGTAGAGATGCTTTGAAGATGAAAGTTGCGTCAACAATGCTTGAAACATTCCTATTCTACAGTGGATTCTTTACACCACTTTATTATTTAGGAAACAACAAGCTCGCGAACGTAGCCGAAATCATCAAGTTAATCATTCGTGACGAGTCAGTTCACGGAACTTATACAGGATACAAGTTCCAACAAGGCTACAACGAATTATCTGAGTCAGAACAAGAAGAAATGAAGATGTGGGTATACAACTTGTGCTTGGAACTTTACCAAAACGAAGTGAAGTATACACAATCTATCTATGACCAAGTTGGTTGGACTGAAAAAGTGAAAGTGTTTATTCGTTATAATGCGAATAAGGCGCTTCAAAACTTAGGGTTCGATCCGTTGTTCCCGGATACTGCTGAAGATGTGGATCCGATTGTGATGAACGGGATTTCAACTGGGACAAGTAACCATGATTTCTTCTCGCAGGTCGGCAATGGTTACCTACTCGGTAGTGTTGAAGCGATGGATGATGAAGACTATACAAAATGGTTGTAATTTCAACTCAAACAGGTTCCTAAAAAGGAGCCTGTTTTTTTGTTGGTGAGGAGCTGTTCAAAAACACTACGTGTTATTTCGGAGGTCTTCATAGTGGTGACAATAGCTACACCGGATTGAGTCTTGGGTCTCAATCCTACTGAGCTTCAAAGGGACTCTACAAAATGAATTTTGAAGAGTCCCTAATTCACATCAGTTGTACTCGCTATTGTTACCACTATAGACTCCGAAATTACTTCGTGTTTTTGATTACCAAATATGGTAATTTAGGAATCTGTTTGGTGAAATAATCTATTTTGGTAGGTTCCTCTTCCATCATTTCAACCCCTCGTAAATGGACCGGTGCTGGGATAGAGTGGGTGCGCGTCATGGAGGAGGCTCGACAAATGGTGTGATGATGAGTAGAATAGAGGAAAATGAAATGAGGAGTCGTAGTGGATGTCGTACGAAGATTGGAATAAACAATTAGAACCCTTTAAACTCATGGTATTCGATGAGGGGACAGAGGATGTATGGGCAACGCTGGTGCTCTGGTTAAATGAAGACTATAAACAAAATGTGTTTGATACTCGGCAAGAAGAGGGATTCCTTGGAAATGGCTATGATTGGAATTCGCTAGCGACTGTCTTTTTAGAAGAAAAGATACCAGAATTAGTAGACTCATTGTCGTTTGATTCGGAAGCGGGATTGTTTTTCAATTCGCATCAGAAGATGTGGAAGCAGTGAAGAAGTTTGCGATTGATTTAAAAACGATGTGTGACGACGAAAGTGAAATGACAGACTTATTGAGTCGAGCAATATTAGATTAAAAAAATGAAGTGATACCGTATAAGGTATCACTTTATTTTTTTATTTACATGGACAAGTTGTTAAATGGTCATTTACCATGCCAACAGATTGCATAAAGGAGTAGACAATCGTTGGTCCGACAAATTTAAAACCTTCTTTGAGAAGGGCCTTGCGAAACTTTTTCAGCAAGGGACGTAAACACTGGAACTTCTGCCATTGAAGTGTATTCATTGATAATCGGTTTATGGTCAACAAAGCTCCAACAGAAAGCGTCAAAGCTTCCATACTTTTCTTGTATAGCAAGAATTGTGTTGGCATTTGCGATAGCGGCACGAATCTTCAGTTGATTACGAATAATGCCTTCATTTTGAAGAAGAGATTGAACTTTGGCTTCGTCATACTTAGCAACCGTTTGAATATCGAACTGGTCAAAAGCCTCTCTAAAGTTTTCGCGCTTATTGAGAATTGTAGCCCAGCTAAGTCCTGCTTGCATCGTTTCTAGTGTGAGACGTTCGAAGAGTGCTTGGTCATCGTGGCAAGGGACACCCCATTCGTTATCGTGGTAATCCATCATCGTTTGTGAGTGATAGGCCCAAGAACATTTTTCAGGGGTCTGTGGCCAGCCAAATTCAGAAAGAGTATTACCCGTCTGATAGTTTTCGAGAGCAGCTTTATTAAAATCTGAAATCTTCTTGAGGAGTTTCGCTAAAGGGAACCATTTGAATTCTTCAATTTTTCCAGGCTCGCCGTTATGAATTTCAAAGTTCGGAAGAGTGGTTACATCTACATGGAAGTAGAAATAGAAATAATCATGTTCGTCAAAAATGCATATGAAGCGTCGTAAAGAAGGAAAGGGCGCTTGAAGGATTTTCGATACCGATTTCTTCACGTGTTTCACGCAAGGCAGCTTGTGTAATGGATTCATTAGCTTCGATATGCCCGCTGACAGTTGCGTCATAATAGCCGTCCATAAAACCTGTATTCATTCGTTTTTGAAGGAGTACCTTTTTCCCTTTTGTGAAGAAGAGAAAGACGGCACTTCTGGTTAAATGTCTCATATTGTCACCTCTTGTTTTTAAGAGTAGTCATTTTTTTGAAGAAATGTAAAGATTTTTAATATGGAAAGCATTGAACTTTTGGAAAAAGATTTCACATGATGATAGTAAGACATTAGGAGGAAAAATGGTGAAAAGATTATTCAAAATTGCAATGAGTTGTGTGGTGCTCACTGGGATGTTGGCGCCTATTACGACTGTATTGGCACAAGAATCAAGTATTACGATTACAAAGAATGAGGGAAACTCTGTAACCGAGGCCGATATGCCTAAAGGAGATATTGTGGTGAACTTCTCGAATGGAGAAATTTCTTCCAGGAGAATCCAGATAGAGTAGTGGATCCAGCGAGTCTTAGTAAGCTGATGACCATCTTTATGGTGTATGACGCGATTAAGAGTGGCAAAATTAAGCTGGAGGATAAAGTCGTTGCGACGAAAAATGACCAAGCGATATCGAACTTAACAAACCTTAGCAATTCGCCCATAGTAGCGGGAGTAGAATATCCAGTAAGCGAGCTCATTAAGATGGCGCTACTGCCTTCGTCAAATGCTGCAGTTTTGATGTTAGCAAATCTAATTAATCCAAACGCTGATGATTATGTGGATTTAATCAATCAAAAGGCGCAAGAACTAGGGATGACCAATACCAAGTTTGTAGGAGCTTCAGGTGCCGTTACGAAAGATTTTGAAGGACTCTATACAGTGCAACGATATCCTTCAAATGAGACGAACCAGTCAACGGCTAGAGATTTAGCGAAGATGGTTGTGGCGATGCTAAAGGCGCATCCAGAAATAACTGAAATTACGAAGAATAAAGAATTAACCGTCATGAGTGGGACGCCGTATGCAAAAACGATTACCAATACAAATCATTCGGTAGAAGGAGACTTGTTGGCATATCCTGGAATCGTTGGGTTGAAGACGGGTACGAGTGAAAGAGACGGATTTAATTATATCGAGATCTACAAGCAAGATGGTGTAGAGCTGGTTGAAGTGATTCTGGGAGTTGGGCAATTCGCGGATCATCACGGTGAATATAATCGACATAAAATAGGGAATGCTCTATTGCAATATGTTTTTAAAAACTTCGAGCATAAGACAGTATTTAATCCAGGTACTCAAACAATCGATGGGAAAAAAGTAACAGTAGAGCATACAGTTGATATATACGTAGAAAAAGGGAAAGAACCTGTGTACGCACTAGAAGGAAATACATTAAAAGTCCAAACTCCATATGGCACGCTGTATGGTAAAGAGGTTGCAGTAAAAGTGGAGCCAGCAGCCAATGATGCCGTGGAATCAACGTATATCGAAACAACTCAAGTAGAAGAAAAAACGTCTAAGAAAATTAGCGAAAGAATAATTCGTTTCCTAATGAGAGTTCCGTTTATAGGTTGGCTTGGATTGTTAGGAGTTTTATTTATTGTAGTAATGATCTTAAAAATTAAGAAAAAAATGTGAAGGAGAAAGGAGCGATTAAGAAGACAAAAAGTAGAATCTGTATTAGTTTAGACCAATATCTCTACTAAATCCTGTAAAGAACTCGTTAGAAATGATAAAAAGAAAGTTTAATTCAAAAAAATTCACAATTTAACTGCCAAATATATGATAATTATTTTCACAAATACAATAGAACAAAACTGTAGAGAATATTGAGTATAAATACTTGGAAAATAAGATTAGGTGTGGTATTATGTTTAGCTGAATAAGGGAAAAAATCATTTCCTGTTCGGTGAAAATTCACAAATTATCGAAGCAAAATAATATCAAAAAGGAAAGAGGAAAAGATGTTTAGTTCAAAAAAATATTCAAATGAATGAACGTAAAAAACCGTTCAAAAGTAACACGTTATGCAATCAAGAAATTAAGCATGGGAACAGCTTCAGTAGCTGTTGCATTAGGTTTTATGTTTGTACAAGGACAAACAATTGCGCATGCAGATACCGTTGAAGAAACTGCAGTAGAAACTGCTGCAAAACCTGCAGAAGAGAGCAAGGAAACCGTAGAAGATGAGAAAGCTGTATACGAAGTTTCAGCTGAAAAAGCAGAAGAAACAACAGCAGCGCCAGAGAAAAAAGAAGAAACAACAGCTGCTTCAGAGAAAAAAAGAAGAAATAACAGCTGCTTCAGAGAAAAAAAGAAGAAATAACTGTAGCGTCTGAAAAAACAGAAGAAACAACAGCGACTCCAGAGAAGAAAGAAGAAACTACAGTAGCTGAAGAAAACAAACCACGTACTCGTTCAAGACGTGCTGCAGAAACTAACGATGATAAAGTTGGTGAAGATGTTGTAGATGCAACTGCTGAACCAAAAGCTGAAAAGCCAGGTTTCTACCAAAAAAATCTTAGCAGACCAATTATTAAAACAAGTTTCTTGGTTAGACTTTGGTGATAAAGCAAACTGGACAGGTGCTGAAACAACAGCCGATGGACACTTAGCATTAACAGTCGGTGCAACTTATACAAAAGAAGTTATGCCTGGTTATATTGTAAAAATTAAAGTTAAATCTTTAAAACCATTCCAAGCGACTGAATTGTATAAAAAACGGTTGGAAGAACGAGGTGCTACTGACGAAGAAAAAGCAACTTACGATCCAAACGCAAAAAATGGTTATATCAACTCCATTGCAGATCCAAAAACAAAAGCTGCATTTAAAAATGGAGAAGAAGCACGAGTAATCGCCGACCCTCAAAACCGTTGGACTGAAATTCGTTCAGAAGGAATTAATACAGGAACGAAGAGTACAACAATTTCATCTGAACACCCTGGAGGAAATGTTGGGGTTCAATTTGATATTTCAGCAACATATAATGGTAAAGCTGTAAAACCAGCGATTGTAATGGCCGATGGGGAATCAGCGAACCCAGGGGAATTAGCTTTATTTACAACTAACGGTACAGGCTGGCAACATGTTGGGGAATGGTTAAAAAATAATAACCCAAAAACGAAAAACTATGTTCCTCAAAATACAGCAGATCTATTTGACCCATCAAAAAATTACGGTTGTGTAAACGTTGATGGAGTTAACATTAATGGACTTAACTTAAACCTTTTACGTAAAGCAACTGGTGTCGGTGAAGCAGGTAAAACTGTAGCATGGAAATACTATGGAAGCGCAGACTTGAAGACAGGTGGTTTAGGAACAGGCGTATTTGGTCCTAACGTTTCTTCAAGCACGATTGCCGTACCTATGGTAATGACGCGTGGCGCTTCTGAAATTGGATTATATATCGCATCTTCAGGTAAACAATCAGCAATGCTTGGTTTCTTACCATTAGATGAAGGGGATGCTCCAGATTCATACGGAATCGCAACTCACGCGATGAACCAAGTCAATGGGGTAACAGGCGCAGCCGTTAACCAACCTTACCTCGGGGATACTCGACCAGATATGGATGAAAACTTAGAGCGTACAGACTGGAAAGGTGACGATAAGGACGGTACAGGAGATGAAGGAATCGACCAAATCTTACCAACAGACTTAAAAGGCAACACAAACGGAATGATCGCATTAGATCGTACACGTCCAGGGAACTACACGTTAACAGTCCAAGCAAATACTGGTGGAGCTCCTGAAGCTTATGTTTATGGATGGGTTGACTTTAACCAAAATGGTAAATTTGACGAAAACGAACGCTCTGAAAAAGCAACAATCACTAAAGATGGTAACGTAACACTAGAATTTAAGAACGGACCAATCCTAAACGATCTTCAATTAGATAAATTAGGAGTGCGTGTTCGTACTTCAACTTATGCTCCAGATATTGAAAGCCCAACAGGAATGTCAATGTCAGGGGAAGTAGAAGACTTTGAAACACAAGTAATCTTCCCACCAAAAGGAAGCAAAAAAGAAACTACAAATCTACAAGGCGTGAAACAAACTGCAACAGTGGAATTCACAGCTCAAGGTAAACAACGTTACTCAAGAACTGAAGATGCAGTGATTGATGAAACGGTTGAACCATTTATCGTTGATGAAAATGGCCAAAAAGTTCAATTAGACGCTGAAGGTTACTATGTTGTGAACGGTGAAGGTAAATACCGTGTAACAGGTGCTGGTAAAGACGTTAAAGTGGAATTTATTCCAGATAATGGCTTTGTTGGAACTGCAACAGGAATCACAATTCGTCGTCTTGACAACAATGCTGTAGATACTGGTTGGAATACAAAAGATAATTCACAACCTGTTATCAGTGAACAAACAAACACAATGGATGGTCGTTACATCCCAACAGTAACTCCATTGTCTGATGAAGTAACTACTGAAGATTTACAAGGGTTAGAACACGACAAAAAACTTACATTTACAAATGGAGAAGGCGAAGTAAAACCTTCTGCTACAACACCAATGGTTATTGTAAATCCGGAAACGGGTGGTCTCATTGGTAATGAAGCTCCTGCGATGAAGGATGGTAAGGTAGTTGGATTATATGAAATCGATCCAATTAACGGAACTGTGAAATTCACACCAAACAAAGACTTTATTGGTACTCCAGATCCAATCTTAATCCAAGTTATAGATGAAGCTTCAGGTCGTACGTTAGCAGGAGTTAAATACACCCCAACTGTAAATCCTGTAACTCCAGTAGGTGAAAACAAAGAAACAACAGGTAAACAAGGACAACCACAATCTGATACAGTAACATTTAAACAACAATCTGGTGCAGAAGAAAAAATCCCTATGGTTGTGAACTCTGAAAACCCAGCGAAATTCATCGACCCAGCAACTGGTGAACCAACAGATGCGACTGAATTACCAGCGATGAAAGATGGAAAACAAGTAGGTACGTACACAATTGACCCAGCGACTGGTAAAGTGACATTCACACCAAACAAAGACTTTGTTGGAACTCCAGATGGAATTACTGTTCAAGCAAAAGACGCTAACGGAACTCCAGCGACAGCAACTTACACACCAACAGTCACTCCAGTAGCTCCAACAGCTGAAAATGTAGAATCAACTGGAAAACAAGGACAAGAACAAAAACAAACACCTAAGTTTACTGAAGGTGATCCAGTAGCGCCAATCACAATTAACGCTGATCAACCAGCTAAATTCATCAATCCTGAAACAGGTGAACCAACTGACGCTACAGAATTACCAGCGATGAAAGATGGAAAACAAGTAGGTACTTATAAACTTAACCCATTAACAGGTGAAGTAACGTTCACACCGAATAAAGACTTCGTTGGAACCCCAGATGGAATCAAAGTTCAAGCAAAAGATGCGAACGGAACTCCAGCAACAGCAACTTACACACCAACAGTTACTCCAGTAACTCCAACTGCAGAAGATGTAGAATCAACTGGAAAACAAGGACAAGAACAAAAACAAACACCTAAGTTTACTGAAGGTGATCCAGTAGCGCCAATCACAATTAACGCTGATCAACCAGCTAAATTCATCGATCCTGAAACAGGCGAACCAACAGATGCGACTGAATTACCAGCGATGAAAGATGGAAAACAAGTAGGTACTTATAAACTTAACCCATTAATAGGTGAAGTAACGTTCACACCGAATAAAGACTTCGTTGGAACCCCAGATGGAATCAAAGTTCAAGCAAAAGATGCGAACGGAACTCCAGCAACAGCAACTTATACACCAACAGTTACCCAGTAACTCCAACTGCAGAAGATGTAGAATCAACTGGAAAACAAGGACAAGAACAAAAACAAACACCTAAGTTCACTGAAGGCGATCCAGTAGCACCAGTCACAATTAGCGCGGATAACCCAGCTAAATTCATCGACCCTGAAACAGGTGAACCAACAGATGCGACTGAATTACCAGCAATGAAAGATGGTAAACAAGTTGGTACTTATACAATCAATCCAACTACTGGTGAAGTAACATTCAAACCGAATAAAGACTTTGTTGGAACCCCAGATGGAATCAAAGTTCAAGCAAAAGATGCGAACGGAACTCCAGCAACAGCAACTTACACACCAACAGTTACTCCAGTAACTCCAACTGCAGAAGATGTAGAATCAACTGGAAAACAAGGACAAGAACAAAAACAAACACCTAAGTTTACTGAAGGTGATCCAGTAGCGCCAATCACAATTAACGCTGATCAACCAGCTAAATTCATCGATCCTGAAACAGGCGAACCAACAGATGCGACTGAATTACCAGCGATGAAAGATGGAAAACAAGTAGGTACTTATAAACTTAACCCATTAACAGGTGAAGTAACGTTCACACCGAATAAAGACTTCGTTGGAACCCCAGATGGAATCAAAGTTCAAGCAAAAGATGCGAACGGAACTCCAGCAACAGCAACTTATACACCAACAGTTACTCCAGTAACTCCAACTGCAGAAGATGTAGAATCAACTGGAAAACAAGGACAAGAACAAAAACAAACACCTAAGTTCACTGAAGGTGATCCAGTAGCACCAGTCACAATTAGCGCGGATAACCCAGCTAAATTCATCGACCCTGAAACAGGTGAACCAACAGATGCGACTGAATTACCAGCAATGAAAGATGGTAAACAAGTTGGTACTTATACAATCAATCCAACTACTGGTGAAGTAACATTCAAACCGAATAAAGACTTTGTTGGAACTCCAGATGGAATCAAAGTTCAAGCAAAAGATGCGAACGGAACACCAGCAACAGCAACTTATACACCAACAGTTACTCCAGTAACTCCAACTGCAGAAGATGCAGAAACAATTGATGTTCAAGGTAAAACACAAACATCGAAACCTAAATTCACTGAAGGTGATCCTGATGTGCCGCTTGATGACACAGTACCTGCAACATTCGAAGATGGATCAACTACGAAAGTAATCCCTGGTGTAGGAACATTTACAGTATCTCCAGACGGAACAATTACATTTGTTCCAGAACCAAACTTTACTGGTGTTGCTCCAGCTGTAACAATTCAACGTGTTGACATGAATGGTACAGTTGTAAAGCAAACTATGTTGCAACAGTTACACCAACTCCTGCTAAACCAGTAGAAGTTGAACCAGCAACAACACCAGAACCAGCTAAACCACAACAAGAATTACCAAACACTGGTACAAGCGATGAATACGGAGTATTTAGTGCAGCAGCATTAAGTATCCTAGCATCAGTAGGTTTAGTAGCTACATCTCGTAAAAAAGATGAAGAGCAAGAAGCTTAATTTAAAACATTAGGAATAAGTATGATACTAGGGCAACCTGGCCCATCTTTTTGCATATTTAATCAGTAATATAAATTGAAGAAATACGTTAGATACGATAAAAATTAAGAGATTAAGTAACTCAAATTTGACAGAATAAAAAGGAAGGAGGGAGCTATGTTTAGTTCAAAAAATAGTCAGATGAATGAGCGTAAAAATCGTTCGAAAGTAACTCGTTATGCGATTAAAAAACTCAGCATGGGCACAGCTTCTGTGGTGGTCGCATTAGGCTTTTTATTCGTACAGGGACAAAGCATTGTTTTAGCAGATACTGTTGAAACGACTCAGAGTGCTACTGAAACTAAAGCAGAGGAAACGACTGAAAAAGTAGAAGCAACTACTGAAGAAACAACCACTACCTCTGAGGAACAAGCGCCTCGTCCACGTACAAGACGTGAAGCTGGGGACGCTCCAGCAGCAACTTCTCCAGTCGGTTCAGATGTTGAAGATGCTACGACTACTCCTAAAGTTACAAAACCTGGTTTTACAAAGGAATTATCGCAAGAAGAATTGCTTAGCCAGGCAAGTTGGATTGATTTTGGTGACGTGGCGAACTGGAGCGGAACTACGACCACTTCAACAGGGCAATTAGCCTTACAAGAAGGGTCAACGTATACAAAAGAAATTAGTCCAGGCTATGTCGTGACGGTTCGCGTGAAGTCGCTGAAACCATTTAACGCAACGGAAATCTATAAGAAGAGACTTGAAGCACAAGGGCAACGGTGGCTGAGAAGAACACGTATGATCCAAACGCGAAAAATGGATATATGAATAGTTCTGAAAGTGCAGATGGGAAACGTGAATTCAAGACGGGTAAAGAAGCGCTGATTGTCGGTGAACCACAAGATGCGTGGAGTGAAATTTATAATTCAGGAATCGATACTGGTGAAAAGAGAACAACGATTACGACGCAATATGAAGGGCGGAAATGTCGGAGTTCAATTTGAAATCACTGGAACGTATAAAGGAAAAACGGTCAAACCAACTGTTCTTATGACAGAAGGAGATTCGTCTAATCTAGGGGAGTTGTCTCTTTACACAACTAACGGAACGGGTTGGCAGCATTTTGCAGAATGGTATAAATACGACAGCCCTTATACGCTGAATTATTTCCCACAAGATACCAAAAGACTTATTCGACCCGAATAAAAAAAGTCATTGGATTCAGACCACTCCGATTAACGGCGTGAACTACCATAGTGGAGAGTTGGCAGCGATTCGTGAAGCTACGCAGGTCGGGCCCTGCTAAGAAACCTGTCGCGTGGAAATACTACGGAAGTCCTGACCAAAAAACAGGCGGACTTGGGACGGGTGTATTTGGACCGAACCTTTCTGCTGGAATGGTGGCTGTACCGATTGTCATGACGCAAGGAGCTACTGAAGTGAGTCTGTATATGGCTTCGGCAAGCAAGCAGTCTGCCATGATTGGATTTTTACCATTTGACGAAAGTGATGCTCCGGAAAGTTACGGAAAAGCGACGCATAGTATTAACCAAGTTCACAATGTGACAGGGGAAGATGTGAAGCAACCGTACCTTGGAGATACACGTCCAGATGTCGACGAAAATGTGGGCCGTACAAACTGGAAAGGCGACGATGCTGAAGGGTCTGCTGATGAAGGCATTGACCAAATCTTGCCAGCGGACCTTAAAGGAAAAACGAACGGTATTTTAGTGTTAGACCGTACAAGTACGGGCGATTTAACCATGTCTGTTGAAGCACATACAGGTGGAGCGGACGAAGCAACACTATATGGATGGGTAGATTTTAACGGAAATGGGACTTTTGATGAGGACGAGCGCTCTGAAAAACTAACGATAAATGGAGATGGCACGGTTACTCTTGTCTTCAAAGATGCTTTCAAAAAAGTAAATGCACCGCTGAGTGAGCTGGGTGCACGAGTGCGTATCGCAAAAGACGCTACTCAAATTGAGAAGCCAACAGGAATGGCCTTGTCTGGTGAAGTGGAAGATTTCGAAGTACATTTAACCTTCTTACCAAAAGGAAGTAAGACGGAAACGGATGGACTACAAGGAATTCCACAAACGGGAACAGTGGTCTTTACACCAAGCGGGAAACAACGCTATTCACTAACAGACGATGCGGTGATTGACGAAGCCATCGAACCGGTTATCGTTGATGAGACGGGTGCCAAAGTGACGCTTGACGCTGAAGGGTACTATGTTGTGGCTGGCGAAGGGAAATATAAAGTCACGGGAGCAGGAAAAGATGTGACCGTTGAATTTATTCCAGAAGCTGGATTTGTCGGAACAGGCAAAGGAATCACGATTCGTCGAACGGACGATAACGGAAATGATACTGGATGGACGCCAGTGAGCGCGAATGAGACGATCGTCAGCGACCAAACAAATACAATGGATGGACGTTATATTCCAACGGTTGTCCCAATGTCCAAAGAACTCACAAGTACAAAAGTACAAGGGCTCGTTCACGAGGAAACACCGAAGTTCGAAGGAAAAGACGGAGCTGTCACACCGTCAAGCGAGAAGCCAATGGTCTTAGTTGATCCAAAGACTGGCAAGGCGCTTGGTGCGAGTGCTCCAGCGATGAAAGATGGAAAAGAGGTTGGAACGTACACGGTCGATGAAACGACGGGGAAAGTCACGTTCACACCGAATAAAGACTTCACAGGGACAGCAGACCCAATTGTTGTTCAAGTGATTGAAAAAGCAACAGGAAAAGCGATTGCTGGCTTGAAATATACGCCGACTGTTACACCAGTCACGTCCAACCGGAGAAGATGTGACATCAACAGGTAAACAAGGGAAAGTTCAAACCGGAACACCGAAGTTTACTGAAGGCGACGCGGAAGTTCCATTGAAAGTAGACGCAGACCAACCAGCGAAATTTGTGGTAAATGGGACGGCAGTAGAAGACACAACGATTGACGCTATGAAAGATGGCGTAAAAGTTGGTTTTTACGCAATTAATCCATTGACAGGTGAAGTAATATTTACGCCAAATAAAGATTTCGTAGGAACACCAGATGCGGCTACCGTTCAAGTCAAAGATGAGAATGGAACTACGGCAACTGCGAAGTATACACCAACTGTGACGGCAGTCACGCCAACGGGAGAAGACGTAACATCTACTGGTAAACAAGGGAAAGTTCAAACCGGGAACACCGAAGTTTACTGAGGGAGATGCGGAAGTACCGTTGAAGGTGGACGCAGACCAACCAGCGAAATTCGTGGTAAATGGAACTGCAGTAGAAGACACAACGATTGACGCTATAAAAGATGGCGCAAAAGTTGGGACTTACGCAATTGATCCACTAACAGGTGAAGTAACATTTACACCAAATAAAGATTTCGTAGGGACGCCAGATGCGGCTACCGTTCAAGTCAAAGACGAGAATGGCACAACCGCAACAGCGAAGTACACACCAACTGTGACGGCAGTAACGCCAACAGGAGAAGATGCGACTTCGACTGGTAAACAAGGGAAAAGTTCAAAACGGGAACACCGAAGTTTACTGAGGGAGATGCGGAAGTTTCGTTGAAAGTAGACGCAGACCAACCAGCGAAATTTATCGTCAATGGAACTGCAGTAGAAGACACAACGATTGACGCTATGAAAGATGGCGCAAAAGTTGGTACTTATACGATTAATCCATTAACAGGCGAAGTAACGTTCACACCAAATAAAGATTTCGTAGGAACGCCAGATGCGGCTACCGTTCAAGTCAAAGACGAGAATGGAACTAGCGCAACGGCGAAGTACACTCCAACTGTGACGGCAGTAACGCCAACCGGAGAAGACGTAACTTCAACGGACGTTCAAGGGAAGACACAAACTGCTAAGCCAACCTTTACAGAAGGCGACGCGGAAGTACCGCTAGATGATAGCGTACCGGCTACTTTTGAAGATGGAACGACTGAGAAAGTCATTGCGGGTGTTGGAACATTTACCGTAGCAGCGGACGGAACGATTATCTTTGTTCCAGAAGCGAGCTTTACAGGCGAAACGCCAGCGGTAACGATTCAACGTGTGGATATGAATGGCACAGTTGCAAAAGCAAGCTACACAGCAACAGTGACGCCGGCTCCAGTGGAACCAGCAAAACCGGAGGAACCGACGAAGCCTGAAAATCCAGCGCAACCTGAGGAACCTGCTAAACCAGTTGAATCAGCTAAACCAGTTGAACCAGCTGATCCTGCTAAACCAACTGAGCCAGAACAAGAAGCTCCACAGCAAACTGTCGTAGCACCAGCTGTTGAAAAAACAACTCAAACAGAATTACCAGATACGGGGACAACGGATGAGTTTGCGATTTTCAATGCAGCGGCTCTCAGCATTTTAGCTTCATTAGGCCTTGTAGCGACTTCTCGTAAAAAAGAAGAAGCTTAATTTATAACTAACACAAAGCGTGAGACTAGAATTCCTAGTGTCACGCTTTTTTGACGTTGCAAAACTTCCATTATGAGAGTAGACTAGAAAGGTACACACTGAAAAAGGAGTGATTTGAATGAAGAAAATCGAACAAAAAGATTTATTCGAGTTGAAAAATGTAGGGCAACCTGTTGTCGCAGGAGATGCTTTCTTTTTTACAGAAACAAAAATGAACGAAAAGAAAAATACGTACGAGACAGCTATCTATAAGTACACAGCTGACGGCAAGGTGGCGTATGGAGACGAAGGAACGGTGAATTCATCGCTGAAAGTCTCTCCAGACGGGAAATGGATTAGCTTCATCAGCAATGCAGGCGAAGAAAAGACACCTCAATTAAAAATTCAATCGGTTCAAGGTGGGAAAGCTATCGCCTTAACAGAAGAGAAAAAAGGCGTTTCTAGCTACGTGTGGGCAAAAGATAGCAAGTCTATCGTCTTCCAAACAACAAAACCAGAGGAAGAAGAGAAGAAAGAAGAATTCCCTCAACCAATCGTCGTTGAAAAAACAACGTATCGTTTTGACGGTGGAACATTCTTACCAAACGACGAAGTGACACAAATCAAAAAAGTGGACGTTGCTACAAAAGAAGTAACAACACTATTCGAATCAAAAGAATCTATCGGACTTCGCGATGTATTACATAATGGAAACAACACTTGTAGTGGACCGCGATTTATCAAATGTTCGCTGGACATTAGACAGTGCAGAAGCGTGCTACGTGGACGTTACAACAGGCGACATTCATCCGATTCTTGAAGCAGGAACAGATGAGTCTTATCGCTATGTGTTAGATGCAAAAGGCGGAGCAGTCTTGCAATATAGTTCAGGAGAGCACGGATTTGTAACGCAAGCAGACTTAATCGTGAACTTCGACAGCAAACCAGATGCGGAAGGCCATATTTTAAACTTAACAGCCGACCTTGATGTGGAATGGGGCGACTGGCTCGTGGCGGATTTCCAACAAGCCGTGACAGGAGTTGAGCCACAATGGTTTGACGAAGAAAGCTTCTTAGCGTGCGCAAGCGTTGAAGGTAGAACTGTTCTTTACCGTTTGTATTTAGACGGACGAGTGGAAAAAATCTTCGATGAACTCTTACACCTAACAGGAGCAACGATCATCTCTGAAGACGAGTTATTCATCACGTACTCAACCACAACGGTACCAAGCGTATTAGCGCGCTTAAATCTAACAACAGGCGAAATCACAGACCTTTATAATCCAAACGAAGCGTACTTAGCTGAGCACATCGTGACAACGCCTGAACGCTTCACTTATAAAGGATACGACAACTGGGATATTCACGGTTGGTACATGCCACCAGTAGAAAAAGCAGACAAGCACGCGGCGATCCTCTATGTCCACGGTGGACCACAAGTGGCATACGGCGAAAGCTTCTTCCATGAAATGCAAGCCCTCGCTGCAAAAGGCTACGGCGTGATTATGATTAACCCACGCGGAAGTAACACTTACGGACAAGACTTCGTGAAGAGTATTCTTGGCGATTACGGGAACCATGATTTCGACGACTTAATGATGGGGGTAGACTACATCTTAGAAACACATCCTGAAGTCGATGCGGACCAATTATACGTTGCAGGGGGAAGCTACGGCGGATTCATGACGAACTGGATCGTAACGCACACCGACCGTTTCCGTGCAGCCGTTACACAACGCTCTATCAGTAACTGGATTAGCTTCTACGGCACTAGCGACATCGGCCCATTCTTCGTAGAAAAACAATTGCTTGATGACATTAACAATCCAGAACGTTTATGGGAAATGTCACCAGTCGCACATGCGAAAAACGCGAAGACGCCATTACTAGTCTTACACGGACAAAGTGACTTACGTTGCCCACAAGAACAAGGGGAGCAAATGTATATGGCCATGCGTAAAAACAATGTGCCAACAAAAATGATTTTATTCCCTCAGTCTAGCCACGGACTATCTCGTCAAGGATTACCAAACCTTCGTCAAGCACGTCTAAAAGCAATTACAGACTGGTTTGAGGAATATTCAAAATAGAAAACTAATAGTCACTTTAAACAGCAGAGGTTGACGCACTTACGAAATGGATTGATTTCGAAGAATCGACGGATTTTATAATAGCTGTAATAGGAAAAAGATTAAATGCGAAATAGCGGACGTTAGAATGAAATTCTTACGTCCGCTTTGAACATTAAAGGGGAGAGACAATAGGCTCGACCGGGCTCCTATTACAGCTATTATCAAAAAATCCGTAAGGATTCTGAGAAATCAATTAAATAGGGTGAGTCGACATCGGCTCACCCATGTTGCTTAATTAGAATAATAAAGAGTAGAGTTTATTAGCCTAATTGAACAAATTTAAATGTTGTTGCATGGTCTCCACACTAGACTGCAACTGTTGAAGAGAAGTATTAAAGTCTTTCATCCACTCGGTTGAAACGACTGACAATTTTAACCGTGCTTCGTTTGTCATGCGAAGCAACGTTTCAAGCGACTGCAAAATGTCGTCTGATTCCTTGCCGACAAGTTCCGTTCGGTAAGTAGCAATCAACTGTTTACGGTCTGCTTGAAATTGTTCATACAGTAACCTGTCACAAGACGAACCTGAAAAACAAGTACGGGCAGTTCGGTTTTCCGTGTTACAAATCATGATGATGTTATCTGCATTCTGAAATCGTTGTTGATGTGGATCTTGATTTTTCGGATTGTCACATAACTCCATGGTTTGTGCCTGAACTCGAAACCACTTGAGGCATTTCTCTTCGGGGATACCAAAGCGTTCGAGGGCTCGCTCTTTAAAGTGTTTCGTGAGAGAATACTGTTGAAAATTTGGAAGTCCCATAGCGTACACCTCCTTTCTCAAATTTTCACCTATATTATACTCCTCACGCTAGAGAAAAACACGAAAAGAGAGTAGATTTGTTGACGAATTTGAGGGAATACTGTATTCTACTAAAAGGAAAAATTAATAGTTACCTGTAAAGGGATATGTGTTGACAGATTCTCTATTATTTGGTAGACTATTGGAGTTGAGAAAACAAGCAGAAGCATCCCGCTTCTCGCCTAAGTTGACAAGAGTCCTTGGGCTGATAGGAAATGTTCAAGTTTTAAAAAGACATTGGCAGCGGGAGTATTCTACTACTTCCGTTGCTTTTTTGCTTTTTTTCTCTCAAAAATTCTTGGAGGTGAATATCATAGCAAAAGATATGATGGTCAATGATGGAATTCGCGCTCGTGAGTTACGTGTTATTGACAATAACGGTGAACAAATTGGTGTTCAAACGAAAAACGATGCTTTACGTTTAGCAGAACAAGCTGGACTTGATCTAGTATTAGTTTCGCCAAACGCAAAACCGCCAGTTGCCAGAATCATGGATTATGGTAAGTATCGCTTTGAACAACAGAAAAAAGAACGAGAAGCTCGCAAAAACCAAAAAGTCATCAATATCAAAGAAGTGCGTTTAAGCCCTACAATTGATGAGAACGACTTTAATACGAAGTTAAAAGCGGCGATCAAGTTCCTTGAAAAAGGCGATAAAGTCAAAGCAAGCATTCGATTCAAAGGTCGTGCCATTACTCATAAAGAGATTGGTCAAAAAGTTCTCGAGCGTTTAGCAGAACAAGTTTCTGAAATCGCGACAGTTGAACAAAAGGCTAAAATGGACGGACGAAGCATGTTCTTGATGTTAGCACCTAAGAATGATAAGTAAAAAAGTAACAGGAGGAAAGTCTCATGCCAAAACAAAAAACACACCGTGGTTCAGCTAAACGTTTCAAACGTACAGGTGGTGGAGGATTAAAAACGTTCTCAAGCCTTCACAAGCCACCGTTTCCATGGCAAAACTAAAAAACAACGTCGTCACTTGCGTAAACAAACAATGGTTCACGCTACTGACATCAAACGTATTAAACAACAATTAAGTCAAATGCGTTAATTCAGCACGCAAACTATTACATTTTCGAACAGTCGCAAGAGACTGATAGACCAAGGAGGAATTAATTATGCCACGTGTTAAAGGTGGAACAGTTACTCGTCGTCGTCGTAACCGCGTTTTAAAATTAGCAAAAGGTTACTACGGAGCGAAATCAAAATTATTTAAAACAGCTAAACAAGCAGTCATGAAATCATATATGTATGCTTACCGTGACCGTCGTCAAAAGAAACGTGACTTCCGTAAATTATGGATCGCACGTATCAATGCGGCAGCTCGTTTAAACGGATTAAGCTACAGCAAATTAATGCACGGCTTAAAATTAGCTGGTATCGAAATGAACCGCAAAATGTTAGCTGACTTAGCAGTTAACGATGCAGCTGCTTTCACAGTATTAGCAGACAAAGCTAAAGAAGCATTAGCAAAATAATTTTATTTTCTAGATAATAGATCCACATTTGAGCCCCGTTAAACTCAATGTGAAGAATACCAAGAAAGAAATTGGAGGAAACAATCGTGCGTACAACATACATGGCTAAAGCTAGCACTACAGAACGTAACTGGGTTGTTATCGACGCTACTGATGTGCCATTAGGACGTCTTTCAGCTGTTGCAGCAAGCATTTTACGTGGAAAAAACAAACCAACATTTACACCTAACGTTGATACAGGTGATTTCGTAATCATCATCAACGCTGACAAAGTTGCCTTAACAGGTAAAAAAGCAACTGATAAAGTTTACTATCACCACTCAAACCACCCTGGTGGATTGACTGCTCGTACAGCTGGTGAATTACGTGCTAACAACTCTCGTAAATTAGTTGAATTATCAATCAAAGGCATGTTACCTAAGAACTCATTAGGTCGTCGTCAATTTACTAAATTACATGTTTACGGTGGAGCTGAACATCCACATGCTGCACAACAACCAGTAGCAGTAGACATCCAATCACTAATCTAAGGAGGAAAAAGCATTGGCTCAAGCACAATACCGCGGCACTGGACGCCGTAAAAATTCAACTGCCCGTGTTATCTTAGTACCAGGGACAGGAAACATTACAATTAACAAAAAATCAATCGAAGAATACATCCCATTTGCTTACTTACACGAAGTAATCAAACAACCTTTAAACTTAACTGAAACTTTAGGTTCATACGACGTTTTAGTTAACGTTAACGGTGGTGGATTCACAGGTCAATCAGGAGCTATCCGTCACGGAATCGCTCGTGCATTATTAACAGTTGACCCTGACTTCCGTGGAGTGTTAAAAGCTGCTGGCTTATTAACACGTGACCCACGTATGAAAGAACGTAAAAAACCAGGTCTTAAGAAAGCTCGTAAAGCTAGCCAATTCTCAAAACGTTAATACGTTGCTAGAATTTGTTACAAGATCTCAGCACTCTGTTTATACAGAGTGCTTTTTTTATTGAGAATTGGCGTTCGCAATTTCCATGGATGTTGCTACTTTAGTAGCTTACAGCCATGGATGCGTGCGACGAAGGAGTAGCCAATAAACGTTAATATCGTTCTATTGCGAAGACTTATTCAAAGCATCCCATTTGTTGGGGTGCTTTTTCTTTGTAGAGAATTGAGGTCAATTTCCGTAGCCGTAGGAACGAAGTGACGTACGGATAAGGATGCGACGGCGAAAGCCCTAGCCAGTGGGTGTTGTTGCTTTAGCAACTTACAGCCATGGGTGCGCCAGGGCGAAGCCCTAGCTAGGAGACGTTGGAGAATAGCGACTTACGGATGTGGCTGCGCCGGGCGAAGCCCTAGCCTCAAAAACGTTAATACGTTACTTTCTAATCGATGAAATAATTAAAATTAATTTGAAGAAAAATAGGGAAAAATGTATAAAAATTGATTGTTTTCAATGTTGTTTCGTGATAAGATTAACGAGCAGATTTAAAAATTAAGATTGGGTGTGGAAAAATGAAAAAAATCTAAATTATTACTAACGAGTTTGGTGCTTGCATCTGTTCTTGCAGGTTGTAATAATAATGCGTCAACTAAGGAAACAACAGTTGAAAAACAATCCAGTTGTAAAAACGACTTCTTCGGAAGTGAAACAGACGACTACTCAAGAAAAAGTAAAAACGAAAAAAACTTCGTTAGGACTTTATAATGAAATGGCAAAAATTCTAAGTCAACAGAAGAGATTTATGTTACGGGAGATGTTGAAGTCGGTGAAGGAAAGGATGTTAGTCCTGGAATTTATGATTTAGAAATCATTGGTGGGGCTGGACATATATCTGGAACAAGAAAAAGTTTTAATACGCCGTTCATTAACTTTCTTGCAGGAGCACCTGGCTCTAGTAGCCACTATGCATCAAAGATAAGAATAATTTTTATTCGATGGGGATGTATTAAAATTTGATAATATTTCTAAAAATTAAGTTCAAAGCAGTTCCAGAAGAAGTTCAAATGAGTAATGAATTGGGTGTAGGAGAATATGTCGTTGGTCGTGATATTAAACCGGGTACATACAAATTAAGTACTAATAAAGAGATGAATTCTGAATTTAAAGAGCTAGGATGGGAAATTCAAATTATTAATGGATCAACAAAGAAAAGTAAACACCAGAGATTTAATCCTGGCAATCCTGATGTAGTTGTTAAATTAGAAGAGGAGAAATAATTTCAACAATGTTTCAGGCTTCTAGATATGAAGATTTGATTGACGATTCAAGATTAATCTTTACAGAATATAAGTAAAAGAATATTTGGATTTTTAATTTTTACAGATCTAAGCACTCTGTATTTGCAGAGTGCTTTTTTTGTTTTTATAGAAAAAAATGGACTGAAAAGGGAAACTGATTAAGCGATCTTTTTGAAGAAAATATTGAATCGGTATCTTAAACTTGCTACAATTTATATATTAAACACGGATACTAAAAAAAGGGGGAAAACCATGCTGAAAAAAAGGTACTAAAAATGATTTTTATTAGTTGGAATGGGAATGGTGTTCCTATCAGGATGCAATCCAAAGAGTAGCCGACAGTTTATCGAAGGAAAAGCTGCGGAGTTAAGTAAGGTTTATCCCACGGAGGATTTACAAGATTTGTTTGAAAAATTTCCAGATGGATTATATATTCAAAGTGTTGATTTGTACGATTACAAAGAAGGCGAAGGCTATTCATTTCAATCTATAAAGCTAAATGTGGATAGTAAAACTAAAAATATTACTGGAACCATTGTATGGGGAAAAAAATTACAATTGATGATAAAAAGAAAAAAATCATACAGAAGTACTATACGAGGGTGAAGTCATTTATCAAAACGGCACCATTCAATTGAAAGATTCGACAGCAAATGTGAACATAAAACATCCAACACTTCTATTGCAAAAAGTTTATCATCAATAAAGAAAGTTTATCAGCATTAAAAAAATGGAACTAAAGACTTATAGCAATGAAACAGGAAGCGCAGATATTAGTTATTTTATAACGGATTCTGTTCTAAATAACTACATGGAAGTAGACCAGAATACGCAATTAAAAAAATGGTCATCTATATCAGAAAGAATACTTTAGAAAAATAAAGCTTTTAGCTATACTGTAGATATTCAGAATGGACAAAATTCTCATGCGGAGATTATCAGTGGGAAATAAACAAATAGCAGTAAATAAATGAATAAAGCAATCTTCAAAACGTTAATACGTTACAAGAATTACTTACAAGATCTCAGCACTCTGTATTTACAGGGTGCTTTTTTGTATCAGTACGAATTACTTATTTACCAGCGCGTATTTTGGTATAATGCTGATATTAACTTACTAGTCGAGGAGTATTTATGACTTATATCAGCACCATTAAAATCGCGATGATTTTATTTCCAATTTTAGCGTTTGTTATTACTATTCCGTACATGATTGCAAACTATCGAAAATACGGTTCGGTGAATAAACTTCGTACGGTTATTTTCTATTCGTTTATCTTATATTTACTGGCGGCGTACTTATTAGTGAACTTGCCACTTCCGGACCCAGAGACGGTTCATACGACGTACACAGACAAGTTAAACCTCGTTCCATTTTCATTTGTGGCGGACTTCTTCAACGACAGCCCATTTGTACTGACGGACCCTTCAACATGGATCGATTCGATGAAATATCCATCGTTCTACGTTCCAGCATTCAATGTATTGATGCTCGTGCCGTTTGGGATTTACATGCGTTATTATTTCAAATGTAGCTTCAAGAAGACAATTCTACTAACGGCGCTACTCAGCTTATTCTTTGAGCTCACGCAATTATCTGGATTGTATTTCATTTATCCCGGTCCTTACCGTCTATGTGACATCGATGATATTATTCAAAATACGACGGGTGGGGCGCTCGGGTACTTCATTGGTCAACTTGCGGTTTGGGTTCTTCCTTCAAGAGACGCCATCGATGAGAAATCGTTTGAAGAGGGCACTCGCGTATCGAGCATTCGCGTCATGTTGTCGCTTCTCATTGACGCAGCGATTGTCTACGTACCGTATAGCTTCTTGAATACAACCATTCCAGTTTCTGCATTGTTTGCATTGTATTTCGCTTTAGTGCCACTCTTTAATGGAAAAACACTCGGAAGCGCCTTGCTCAAATTCGGAGTGGATTTCAAAGACAACAAAGCCATCCGCACAGTACTCAGAGGGTTCCTCATCACAGCGTACTTCAACTGGATTCCGCTAGGATTACTCGCGCTGATGGATGTCTTTAACTTTGAAGCGGAGACGCCAGAATTCCTAGTGTTATTCGCAGGTACCTTACTCGTATTCGTACTGTACTTCTTAATTATCCTTATCGTGACGCTTTTCAACCGCCGATTCTTATTCGACCGTTTGACGGGGGCAGAGTATTACAGTACCGTGAAAAAATAGCTTAAATGACAGAGATTCTATTTCCAAATAGGGTCTCTGTTTTTGTTTAAAGCGAGAATAAAATGCGGATATGGTATAATGAAGGCACAAGTATTTCATTAGAGGAAGTGGCCAGATGAAAATTATTGTCGATCGCAATTCAGTTTGTGCTGGAGATGATATATACAATCATGAGATGACATTCGAGGTGCCAGAGAGCCTCACCGTAGCTGAATTCTTTGACTTGGTGGAGAGTCACGGATTCTTAGCAGCGATTGTAGGAAACGATGTAGCGTGGGGGCTTCAAAATCGCACGGGTAAAATCGGAGAGTATTTTACAAAAACAGGAGAAGTCACTCATCCAGAAGTCAAGATTAAAGATAAAATGGACGAAGCTGGGGGTGACCCTCATTTCTATGTGCGCTATTATAGCAATCCCGAATGGGCCAGAGAAAACAGTAATGGAGGACAAGCATGAACAGTGAAGAGTTTTTAAGTAGAATCAATAAAGAAGGATTTTCATTTGCCATCGATATGACTCGCTGGGGATTTTCAGACTGCAAGTCACTCGTTCGCAGTCGCAGGCTTTCTGAGGAACAGCTCTACCAAATGTTTGTGGAATTCTGCGAGGAGCTTGAGAACTGCCTCAAGGAAGCAGGGGACGAGCGTCGCATGCTGTTTAATAAATATCCTGTGAGCCCAGTTCATGATAAATATAAAACCAAGTTCGATGCGATTTCTCCAAACGGACGTGAATTCCGTTTCGATTTTGTATTTCGCAATGACAATCATCTGAAAGTGTACCATCTAATTGAAACGATTAATGGACGCAAGAGGATTACATGGAAGGATATTCTTTGGGAAATTGTAGATGCATTATAACTAGAAAGTTCAACGAGATGGGGGATTGGATATGGAAATGGAAAACGAAACAACAGCACTCAAATGGGTCTTCTACCGCGAAGTGGATGTCCCACGCGATATCGAAGAGATTCTTGTGACAGGAGAGGTAGCAGACCGCGCCTTCAAAACGGTACGAGACGTTGCGGTATTCACCAACAAACGCTTGATTGTCAAAGACGTCCAAGGGTTAACTGGAACAAAAGTAGAGATGTATTCCTTGCCGTATAGCGCGGTGAATATGTGGTCTACAGAAAATGCCGGCATCCTTGATTACACGGCAGAAGTGGAATTATGGACTAGAGCAGGCCATATTAAGATTGAATTGAAACGTGGCATCGATATCCGCGAGTTCGAGCGATTACTGGCAGAGTATATTTTATAGAAACTATCAAAATAAATCTGTATCACTAGGACAGATTTATTTAGCAGTAAAGCTCAATGCATTGCTTTTTACGAAGAGACAATGCTATTATTATCCCTGTAATTAAATAATTAAGATCTTGGGAGTCTCGTTAGGGAGGCTGAGAGTGTTATAAACAGACCAATATTATCTGATCAACATCATAGTTGCGTAGAGAGTATCTTACAATGTCGTCCGTTACTGTATCTATTATTGCAGTATGCCTATATACACTTATAACTGTTTACCCCTTTCAGGATTTTTAGGTCTGGAAGGGGTTTTTTATGTCTCAATATGTGTCGTACGGTAATTGTCGTGTTGGAATTCCAGGTTCGCATCTGGCAATTACGGGTACTCGTTTTAATTTAGCACCAATGTCCGATAATTTTATCGATATTATTCTTGGTGCTATTAGGAAAGTGGATTTGTCTAATGTCTGGGCGAAGACAGATCATACGTCTACAATCTATCGTGGAGGAAGTGTAGAGGTCTTTGACGCCTTGAAAGCTTGTTTTGTATATAGTTTTCATCCAGGCGTTCATTGCTCTTTAGAAGCTACTATTTCTAAAGGCTGTCCGGGGGATGTTGATGAGGATACACCTTTACAATTTGATGGAAGTCGTGTAAATGAACAGCAGAGTCAGGAGATTCATTTTTCCAGTCATTGGGAAGTTCTCAGTGTATCCATTGGGTTCAGATAACTATATGAAATCCATTGAGAAAATTGTCAATCTTGGAATCGATAAAGGAACGATTACGGGAACAGGACATTATGTGACATTTCTTGGAGGAGATGTTCATGAGGGTGTTTGGATATTTAGAAGAAGTTTTTAATATTTTAGATGAAGAAGTCAGTCATTTTTGTAATACAAGTGACGTTATTATGCAATGTACCAGGAGGAGAAATTGATGAATAAAAAGAAATTAGAATTAAAGGATTACTTATTAATTAGCTTTATTTGTGTATTATTTGAGTGTTTTACTTATTGGCGGTTTTACGCAGGAGGAGCTCTTTCAGCAGCTTTTAGCACCAATGGGACTTGGAATGTTGGGGTATGAGCCTTTTTATGGAATTTGGTTTATGGCACCTGTATTCACGCTCTATTTAATCCGCAAGCCAGGAATTGGTATTATTACAGAAATCATTGCAGCCGTTATTGAAGTGTTGCTTGGAAACATGTTCGGGATTATCGTTGTGGTTAGTGCGTTTATCCAAGGTCTAGGAATAGAAATTGCCTTCATGACAAAGAAATACGGCGATATTACTTATGGTACAACAATGCTTGGAGCTGTGATTACAACTATCTTTACTTTTCTATGGACTGGATTCCGTAGTAACTATTTAGCACTTGATTTCAAAATCGTTTTAGCAATTTTTGTCATTCGTTTAGTATCAGCATTATTCTTTACAGGTTTTGTAAGTAAGTTATTATGCGATCAAATGGTGAAATCAGGAGTTGTCAAAGTACGTGGCTAATTCAGAAGTTGTTTTATCTTTAAAAAATGCCACATTAAGTATTCAAGAAAAAGAGCTATTTTCTAAATTGAGCCTTCAAGTGTGTTCGGGAGAAATCGTATTGATTTGTGGAAGAAGTGGTGTCGGTAAAAGTAGCCTTATGAATATCATCAATGGAGTTTATCCAAATGAAGAAGTTAAGGTTCAATGTGAGGCGTTAGAAGTCTTGGGACACTCGCTGATGAATATGAAGCATCTAGCAAGAACCACTTACGTCCGCTCAATTTTTCAAAATGCCAGACTCTTTTTGCGATGTTAACACCTTATGAAGAAATGATTTTTGTATTAGAAAATTTTCGATTTCCGATTGAAGAGATGGAATTAAAGGTAAAAGAACAAGCCGAAAAATTTAAGATTGAAGCTTTATTGCATCGAGAGTTCTCTAGTCTCTCTGGAGGCGAATTACAGAAGGTAGCTTTTGCGTGTGCGAATCTTGTAGATGCGCCTCTCTATATCATGGATGAACCTTTTGCAAATATTGACGAAGAGAGCATTCCTTACTTTATGGAACAAATCAAATTGTTGAGTGAGGAAGGAAAAGCTATTTGCATCATTGACCACCGATTAGAGTATTGGGACTGGATTGACCGTTGGTATCTCTTGGATGATTCTGGGGTCTTAAAAGAAATAAAACTCCCAATAGCCATAGAAGATAAACACCTTTTAGAAAAAAACGGGTTACTTTGCACATTGCCATTAAAAGAGAAGAGTGGTCTAGCAAAAAGCAAAGTCCTTTTAAAGGTGGAAAATGTATCTATCTGTGTAACAAAGAATCAAGTACTTCTTGAAAATCTCAATCTTGAGCTTCACGAAGGTGAGTTGATAGCGTTAGTTGGGCCAAGTGGGAGTGGAAAAACAAGCTTTTTTAAGACACTCTTAAAAGAATATCCTTATACTGGTAAAATCGAAATTATGGGCCAATCTTTATCAAAGATGAAGACAAAAGCGCTATTTGCTTCACTGGGGCTCGTCTTTCAAGATCCTTCTCTTCAGTTTGTCAGTGCAAAAGTCTTAGAGGAACTTAAGGTTACGTTTCATACAGAAAAAGAAAGTAATCTCGAAAACTTATTGCGACAGTATTACTTGGAGAAAACAAAAGACTTGTCACCGTGGCTGATTAGTCAGGGGCAACAAAGAAGACTTGCATTTCTTACAATGACAGGGCCTAATAAGGTGATTCTTTTAGTAGATGAACCTACTTATGGGCAAGATATGAAGAACGCCCTTTTGATAATGAATGCATTAGAGCAATTGTGTAAAGAGGGAATGTCTTGTATTTTTACATGTCATGATCAACGACTTGTTCGTCAATATGCCCATAAAGTCATGAAGATTCATTCCAAGACAATGGAGGAAGTGACAAATGAACATAAGAATTAATCCAAGTGTACAATTAGGGATTTCATTTATTCTGTCGATTGTCATTTTATTTACAAAATCATGGGAGTTAAATAGTGCGATGATGCTTGCGGCAATCGTTATTATCCTCTTATTTCATAGACAGACTTGGTCAAGAATTGCAAAATTAGGATGTGGATTGTCGGTCATTACGATTATTTACTTTCTATCGGTATATTTACATCCAAATGAAAAATACACTTGTACGTTCAGTAGAAAATGGAGCGTTTTTAACAGCTTTAGAACTCAGTAGCCGAATTTTAGCTCTTGGATTTGTCGGGATTAGTCTCACTACGTCCATTGATAAAAATGAGTTTATCGCAAAGTCCCTCATAAAAACAATTAAAAGTACCCTGTTGAGATAGCATTCAGTATTTTAGTTGCAATTAATTTCTTAACACTGATTCAAACAGAATATGAACAATCCAAATTAGCTTTAAGAATTAGAGGAATTTCTGGAGTTGCAGTGTACTTTAAAGCTTTGACAACGATGATGATTCGCTTGATACGCCAATCAGAATATACTGCAATGGCAATGGAACTTAGAGGATTTTCTAAAGAAAGAATTCAACGACTGAACCCAAGTATTACGAGCATAGATTTGATGTATAGTAGTTCCATGATATTTTTGTAGTGTTTGTCATTTTGTTTTACGTATAAAAATAAGGCAGTTGTAGATAGAATTACAGCTGCCTTATTATTTTTAATAAAATTGACCTCACAAAATGTAAGCGCTATAATGAATGTGTACATTAATTTGTACAAAAAAATACACAAACGGATGAAGTTTGCTTCAGCTGTGGAAAAGGGGTATGACAATGAGAAACAAAAAGATTCGTGCAATCCAATATGGATGCGGTAAGATGGCCAAGGTTTTATTCAAATATTTGGTAGACCATGGTGTGGAAATTGTTGGTGCTATTGATAATAACCCGCAAGTTGTTGGTCTTGATGTCGGTGAATTTGCCGAATTAGGATATAAGACAGGAGTTATTATTTCAGATAACGCAGAAAAAGTATTCAATAGTTGTGATGCGGATATCGCTATCGTGACGATTCTTTCTTATATGCCAGAGATGTATGAGTTTTTTGAAACAGCCGTTCGTAATGGTGTGAATGTTATTACAACATGCGAAGAAGCGATTTATCCTTGGAATACATCACCATCTGAAACCAATCGTTTAGATCGTTTAGCAAAAGAAAATGGAGTAACGATTACTGGTTCAGGAATGCAAGATATTTACTGGATTAATATGCCTTGTTTAGCGATGGCTGGTGTAAATCGTATTGATAAAATTAAAGGAGTCGTGAGCTATAATGTAGAAGACTATGGATTAGCCCTAGCAGAAGCTCATGGTGCTGGTTATACCAAAGAACGTTTCGATGCTGAAATCGCAACAGCTGAAAGCTTCCCATCTTATATGTGGAATGCTGCAGAAGCAATTTGTTCGAAGATGCATTGGACCATTAAAGATATCAGTCAAAAGAGTGTTCCGTATATCTTAGATGAAGATGTTTATTCAGAGACTCTTGGAAGAACGATTCCAGCAGGTGAAGTTACAGGGATGTCAGCAGTAACAACACTTCATACACATCAAGGCATTGAAATTGAAGTGGAATGTATTGGTAAAGTTTATCGTGCTGATGACGGGGATATGTGTGATTGGGAAATTACAGGGGAACCAAACTTAGTATTCTCAGTTCATAAACCAGATACAGTAGCTCATACATGCGCAACAATCGTAAATCGCATTCCAACAGTTTTGGATGCAGAGCCAGGATTTGTGACGAGTGAAAAATTAAGAGAAGTTGCATATCCAACATATCCATTACACACATATGTTGAGAATCCATTTTTTGGTATCTAAAAAGACTTTTTCTTACATTTTTAGTAGAATACAAAAAGAGCCACTACATTTTGTAGCGGCTCTTATTTGTTAGAGTTCTATTATTTGTTGAAAGTATTTTTGATTCCTTCGACTGCGCCTTCAACGCCTTCTTTAACGTTTTCTAGAACTTCTTTAGCTTTTGCTAATTCTTTTTCAACAGTACCTTCAGTTTCAGTGCTTTTATCACCAGTAACTTTACCTAATACTTCTTTTGCAGCACCTGATGCTTGTTGTAATTGTTCTTCTAATGACATTTGAAAGTACTCCTTTGTTGTTTATACTATTAAGTCTAGCATTAAAAATTAGTTTACAAAAGTTTCTGCTTGAGAAATGTTTCGTAAGCAGATGTTTCAAAGAGAATGGAAGTATCATGTTAAAATAATTCTAAAGAGACTCAAGGAGGAAACCATATGACAGAATATCAATTACCACGCGTTTGGAGCGCAGCCGATTCTAACCAAGGGAAGTTCTCAGAATTAACCGTCCAACAGCAGGAGCTCGTTTTGAACAAACACTGCCAGTTGGCGAAACAGACTTACAAGTGTATTCGCTAGGAACACCAAACGGCATTAAAGTGACAATTATGTTGGAGGAGTTACTTGAAGCAGGCGTGGATAAGGCAGCCTATGACTTATTCAAGATTACGATTATGGATGGGGACCAATTCGGTAGCGACTTTGTAGCGATTAACCCGAACTCGAAAATCCCAGCACTCTTGGACCGTTCAGGGGATGAGCCGATTCGCGTCTTCGAGTCAGCCAACATCTTGCTTTATTTAGCAGAAAAATTCGGAAAATTCATTCCAGAAGACACTGCTAAACGTACAGAAGTCTTAAACTGGCTCTTCTGGCAAACAGGAGCAGCACCATTCTTAGGAGGAGGCTTTGGACACTTCTTCAATTACGCGCCAGAAAAAATCGAGTACGCGATTAATCGTTTCACAATGGAAGCCAAACGCCAATTAGACTTGCTGGATCAAGAATTAGCCAAACGCCCATATATCGCAGGAGACGAATACACAATTGCCGATATCGCCATCTGGTCATGGTACGGCCGCCTCGTTCAAGGACATTTGTATCAAGGTTCTGCAGAGTTCCTTGATGCGCAAAGTTACAAGCATTTAAACGAATGGGCAGACCGCATTGCCAAACGTCCCGCTGTACAAAAGGGAGTAGAAGCGGAGTATAAATCTATTAAATAAAGAAGGGTTAGTATGATTGAATATAAAAATGTCGCCTTGCGTTATGATGAAAAGCTCGTTTTAAAAGACGTGAACCTTACGATTAACGATGGCGAATTTATGGTGTTAGTGGGGCCATCCGGTTCAGGGAAAACGACTATGTTAAAGATGATCAACCAGTTGATTGAACCGACTGATGGAAATATTTATTTAAATGAAAAACGAATTAAGGAACACGACCAACGAAAATTACGCTTAGAGACAGGCTATGTTCTTCAACAAATCGCGCTGTTCCCGAACTTAACGGTGGCGGAAAATATCGCACTCATCCCCGAAATGAAAGGGTGGAAGAAGGAACAAATCGCTGAAAAAACAAAGGAACTACTCGATAAGGTAGGTCTTCCAGCAGAAGATTATGCCAAACGACTTCCAAGCGAACTCTCTGGTGGGGAACAACAACGTGTAGGGATTATCAGAGCCATTATTGCTGAACCGATGACGCTTCTTATGGACGAACCGTTCTCGGCCTTAGATGCGATTTCTCGTAAGCAACTACAAGAACTCACAAAGGCATTGCACCGTGAGTTCAAGATGACGACGATTTTTGTTACCCATGATACGGATGAAGCGTTGAAGTTGGCCGACCGTATTGCAGTCCTAAAAGACGGAGCCATCGAGCAAGTCGCACGTCCTGAAGAAATCTTAGAGCATCCTGCAACGGAATTTGTCCAAGAATTGTTCAAAGGAGGTGCTGTTCATGCATAACTTGATAATGACCTTCCAAGAGAGATTTAGCGACTGGACAGTAGCACTAGGGCAACATTTACAACTTTCGCTATTAGCGTTATTAATTTCGATTGTCGTGGCCGTGCCATTAGCCGTCGTATTAAGCTCACACAAGCGCTCTGCAGCATTTATCCTTCAAGTGGCAGGGATTTTCCAAACAATTCCTTCATTGGCGCTATTAGGGCTCTTTATTCCATTTATGGGCATCGGAACAGTCCCAGCACTCACAACGCTTGTCATTTACGCCTTATTCCCGATTTTACAAAATACAATTACGGGACTACAGGGCATTGACCCAAGCTTGGAAGAAGCGGGGGTTGCCTTTGGGATGACGAAGTGGGAACGATTGAAGAAGTTCGAGATTCCAATCGCGATGCCTGTCATCATGTCAGGGGTGCGCACTTCAGCGGTATTTATTATCGGAACAGCCACTCTTGCAGCGTTAATCGGGGCAGGGGGACTCGGTTCTTTTCATCCTTCTTGGAATTGACCGCAACAACGCCAGCTTGATTTTTAATCGGGGCGATCTCTTCAGCCGTTCTCGCGATTGCGTTTAGTACATTGTTGAAAATGGATGGAACATGCTAAATTAAAAACCATTTTCGCAACCTTTATCGTTCTATTTGCCGGACTCGGAGCGTCTTTCGTTTCAGGGATGATGCCTTCGATGGGCCAACAAACTCTGGTCATCGCTGGTAAATTAGGACCCGAACCAGAGATCTTAGCGAATATATATAAACTTCTAATTGATGAAAATACGAAGCTGAAAGTCGAAGTAAAACCAAACTTTGGGAAGACAACGTTCTTGTATGAAGCTTTGAAAAATGGGGACATCGACATTTATCCAGAATTCACAGGAACGATTACGGAAAGCTTGTTGAAGCCTGCGCCAAAAAGTGTCACACGATCCACAAGAAGTGTACGAATTGGCGAAAGAAGGCATCTTGAAGCAAGATAATTTGGCGTTCTTGAAGCCGATGGAATACCAAAATACGTATGCCGTAGCGGTCCCAAGAGCCATCGCTGAAAAATACGGCCTCAAGACCATCTCAGACTTGAAGAAAGTCGAAGGTCAATTAAAAGCCGGATTTACACTTGAATTCAACGACCGAGAAGACGGAAACCGCGGCCTTCAAAAGGTATACGGATTGAACTTAAACGTCGCAACAATGGAACCAAGCCTGCGTTACCAAGCGATTCAATCAGGCGACATTCAAATCACCGACGCTTATTCTACGGACGCAGAAATCACACGTTATGACTTGGTGGTGCTAGAAGACGACAAGCAGTTATTCCCACCGTACCAAGGCGCACCTTTAATGAAAGAGGCGTTGTTGAAACAACATCCGGAATTGGAAGGCGTACTTAATGTGTTAGCAGGAAAGATTACGGCGGAACAGATGAGTCGTATGAACTATGAAGTGGGGGTAGAGGGTAAGTCTGCTGAAACAGTTGCCCGCGAGTTCCTTCAAAGCCAAGGCTATCTTAAGTAGGAAGCAGTGTCTCCATAAACATACTTTCGGACCTTTGGGTTGTTATAGTAAAGATAACTGCTACACCGGGTTGAGCCATAAGTCTCAACTCCCTAGCAAGCTTGTAATTTTCATATTATGAACTTAAACAATATAGACGCAGTAGACAAATGGATTGACCTTCACTATCAAGTAGTTTGGTCAATCCTATTTGTCCTTGCGTGGGTAAGACTACGAAGAAACAGAAAACCATTGTTTCTTCTGTCTTACTCCCATTCACATTGCTTGTTTGTCGCGGTTATCCTTACTATAACCCAAAGGTCCTTCGTCTTTTATGGAAACACAATCAATGTAGAACTTCACTTTAAGAACAGGGCAGACAAATTCAGTAGATACCCATTCACTTTTCTGCCTCCATTTTAGGGAGAAAAATATAAAGGTAAAAAGGAATGTAGTATAGACTACATTCCTTTTTGCTTTAATCGACTTTATAATGAAAATGTTCAGGCTTACCTGTGTAATTTTGGCCAGCAAATATTCGGTCGCGAGATGTATCTGATTTGTCTGGTATTTTTACTCCGCCATTTCCTATAGTTTCAGGGGCTTTAACTCCAGCAGGAATCAAAAGAATAAAGTATCCACCAACGCCGCCTCCTTTAGGGCGAACTCCGAGGCTAACGATTTTGCCATTATGTTCAGATTTCACAGTAAAGATTTCAGAATGCTCATCAACTAGTCCGTTTTTATCGAAAATAATGGTATGGCCTTGTGCATTTCGCCAAGTACCAGCTAAGCTAGAGTAGTCGCCGTTTTGGATTTCAACAAAGTTAATTCCTTTTTGAGCACTAGCTGCTTTTTTCTTTTCAGGTTCTATATAGACTGAGTGGTAATTGAATTCATCTTTCTTAATTGGAGATTTCAAATTATCTGGTTGTTTCTCACCTTTAGAGCGGTCTATATTCCATTCATTGACTTGTTTTAATTTCGTTCCAGTAGAATCAAATTTATATTGAATCATATGAACATTTTGACCACCACCTGAAGAAGTCGACATTAAAAGAGATCCGTCTACGAGTGTGTCTAATAGAACGCGTTCCCCAATGGAAGCAAGATTAACTTCTGGAGAAGTTAAACGAATTACTTGTTCGTCTTTTAGCGTATAGATGTCTAGTATTATATGATTCCCATCTTGAAGTATAAATGAAATAATCAATTCATCTGTACCGTTTTTATCTAAGTCGTACTGTGCATATTCGATACCTGTATAGATTTCGTTGTTTCGTAAGAGATAGGCAATCGAATTAATCGATTCATCAAATGCGCCAGTACTATTTTTAGTAACAGTTGCATATTTTGAAATAATCTCATTATACTGAATGTTACCAGGTTTTTTAAGTCTTTCGCTATCGAAACGGTTGTCGTTGTTTCCATTGTAGTCTCTACAGTGGTCGTTTCTTCCGGGGCTTTTTGTGATTGACACGCCACCAAGAAAATACTCGATAAAAGAAGAGTAGACAGTAATTTTTGTTTCCCATAAGATTCATCCACACACAATTTTTGAACTCTTTATAAAGGAATTATAACAAAAATGAATGGAATAAAATTGAAATCATATTCATTATAAAAAGAACTCCACGTTCTCTATCGAGTAGAGGCAAGTGGAGGTATTATTAGATTTTGACGGTGTTAAGAAATAGATTATTCCGCTATTTTTTGAAACGCATTGTGTAGTAAAGAATAACCGACTCTCCATTGCCAAGGTCTTGTTTTTCGAGTGACAGTGTTAATATTCCATCTTCAAGGGTATATTTATAGGTCACTGGTTTTATGAATTTCTCACCCGAGAATGTTACTAAATCAATGAACATTGGTGCGTTCTTGAATTCAAACGTACCAGCACTCTCGTTAATGGTAATCTCTTTTAAGGTTTGATGGATTTCATACTTTTCATCATTGAACTCAAAGCTGAGGGCGACTTTCATTTTGTTATAAATTTCCAGTTGTTTTTCAAAGCATCATACTGATTTTTAATATATTGTTCTTTGGTCCCTTTGACACCTGTTAATTTTTGAGCCTTCGCGTAGTCATAGAAGTTGCCGACAGCCACATTGGTCGTCGCTGTAAGATCGTATACTGCAGAATTTCCTGTAATCGTTAGTGTCGGTGTAACGTCCTTGAAGGCATCAGAGTAAATGAGTCGGCGTGGAATTTCTTCTGAAGATAGATAATCCAGATATCCCATGCCTCGTTCGAGTGTACTTCTGAAGTCGATTTGTTCCCATTTTCCTTCAAGAGGATTGGAAGGAGCAGTTGTTGTAGTTGTCGTTGTAGCAGTTTGGTTTCCGCAGCCGGCAAGCATTAAAAGAGAGCAGCCAGCAATGAATAATGGTTTTAAGTATTGTTTAAACATGGTCGCGTCTCCTTTCTATTTCTTTTCTGTACTTGGTACGCGTTTGAATGTTAGTTCAAAATGGACCGGAAGATTGTCCTTCGTTTTTCATATCGGCGTAGATAATCAAGAATCCATCTTTTTACTTCATAATTGTATGTTACTGGATCGAATCTACGATCTTTTACCCGCTGTCGTTAGAGGGAAGGAGTCAAGAATCATGAGCCCTTCGTCAAATGTGACAGTCTTCGCTTTTTCATCAATAGTTCCTCTAGCCTCGTAGCTATAAGTTCCAGTCGATGTATCCATTGATGCTTTATATTTCTTGAAGTTTTGCACGAACTCTGTTTGTCCGTTAATATAACGGCTAACAAATTCGTCTTCTGTCATTTTTTTCTTGTCCTTTGAAATCTCGTAGAATGCTTTTGCAAATATTTTCGAGTTATATTGATAGCTTAGCTTTGCGTTTGTACCATCAACGGATAATTTTCATCTTGAAGTCTTTAAAGGCTTCAATGAATTTCGCATAAGTATAACTTTTCATTCCTTTCGGGAAAAAGGCTTTCTGCAATGAATCGAGCTCGTATACGGATTCCCATTCACCAGCAATATTATTTGGATCTTTTTGTTCTTGTTGCGCTTGTTGCACGTTATTGGCATTTTGGTCTGAAGCTTGATTCTGTCCACATCCAGCAATCACGAAAACTGCGCCAAGAGAGAGCAGACCAAGAAACAGTTTCTTAGTTTGTCTAATCATTGTTAGATCTCCTTCAAATAGATTTTCGTATTATGATTATATTATACGCCTAATATTTTCGTTTTACAAGAGCTTACACAAAAATTACAACCTTCCTTCGTAACTTCACCATTATTCAACACGACAAGTGGAAAAATTATCTCTAGAAATGGAGCAAAAAGTTGAGCTTCTCAAGGTGTTGAATGTGCACATACACTTTTTGCGAATCTACTAAAAAAGGAACTTTTCTGGGATAGTTATGATAGCCGCGATAAACAAGCAATGTGACCTCTGATGGAGTAGGAAGATTTATATTTCATCTAAATGCTCTTTTCTCAAATAATCCGTGCTCACCAGGATTTGATTACTATGTGTATTTAGATAAGGCGAAGACACCAACAGAAACTCCCAAAAACAGGAGTTGCAGAAATCCCTACAATACTGCTTGGGTTAGTTGCTCTATAACTTAGTGGAGTAGTCACTTTCAAGAAGAAAAAATAATCGTATAACATAAAGAAAGGTTGGCACACGTGCCAACCTCTTGTATTCAATTAGTTTATTTTATAGAAGAACTCTCTTGGATCACCTGAAGTACCTTGTCCAGCCCAAATGCGATCAACATTTTGATTGGATGGATCTTCACCTGGTCCCATTGTAAATTTTTTTCCAGCAGGCAATAAAATTATAGAGTAACCACTTGTTCCTGTTGAAACTCCAATTGTAAATAAGTCTCGTTCAACTCTTGGAGTTCCTAGTTTTTCTGTATCACTAACAAGACTGTTTTTATCAAATGTTAAAGTGATTCCTTTACCATTTTTCCAAGTACCAGCGATACTTGAATAGTCCCCATTTTTAATAGCGTCTAAATTCATAGAGTTTTTATCATTTTTCTCTTTTGAGATTGTAGGGCTATCTGATACAGGTTTCCACTGAAGTTCACTTAAATCAAATTCTTTCGGGAATTTAAAAGTCTCTTCAAGTTTATTTGTTTCAGAAATCTTTTTCTAAATCTGTAGCATCTTTATTCACTTTTATATAATATAAAACTCTTTATTTATAGGAGTACTTAAAAATAATGAATTGTCTTGACGAATTGTAAGAGTAGTGCGCTCATGACCAACTTGTTCAAGATGATTACCTTTTTTAGTTAATCTAACTAATTTTTCCAGAAGAATTAGAGTAAATATCTAATAGTGTGTATGAATTGTTATTATCTTTTAGGGCAATAAGAAGTTCAGGAGAACCATCATTATTTAAGTCATATAAGCTATATGAAATTCCTGAGAATCGTGCTTCAACTTCTCCACCTGAATATGCTTTGACGTGAGGAAACGTTTAAGTTCATCTTATCAGGTTCTGTACCTGTAAGGACTTTTGAATAGTTAGTAATAATATCCCTCATAAGATTTTTGCTTCAGGAATAGACTCTTTTAGTGTTTACTGTAGTGCTAACTTCAGTAGAGCTAATTTCTGTAGACGACTGTTCAGTCTTATTTGCTTGTGACTGACAGGATACAAGAAATAAAGTAGAGAGAATTAATGGTGATAGTAATTTAAATTTCTGCATAGTAAAAACTCCCAAATTTAATATTTTTATTAATTATATAAAAAGTAACAGCAATAAGTCTATGTAATATAAAATATTTAGAAAAACGAGAGTTGTAACTAATAATAAATTTTTGGAATCAAATAAAGCCTGAAAGAGATTCTTTTCGGACTTTATTTTTTTACTGTTATTTTTGCTGTCTTATAGAAGTTGCGAAGACCTTTAACAAGCCTTTCAACGAGTTTGTTTTCTTCTGTTTGTATTTCAGCAATTGTGTCTTGAACTGTTTCTGCATGAACTGATTGAGTAGATAATAATAGTAAAGTTGCACTTGCAACCGTGAATTTTTTCATGTGTGTTATTCGATCCTCCTCGTAAAAATTTCCTATTCCGTGCAACAAACTAAAAGGGAAGAGGGCAAACTAAATCATGCCGTTCCGAGAAATCTTAATAATTACATTTTTCAGGAATTGAAGGTACAGGAAGAGGGCGGATTGTGCTATAATCGGTGGTATGAAAACGACAGAACAACATAACCAACCAAAACAAAAATTTTAAAAGGAACCTTGATGACGCTCTTTGCCGGGATTGCCTGGGGGATGAGTGGAGCGTGTGGTCAATACTTAATGGCGCACGGAATGGGCGTACTCGCCTTGACCGACCTCCGTCTCATTATCTCTGGGGTGTGTCTATTGGCGATGAGCTATGTGTTCACCCGTGGGCAACTGGTGGCCTTCTTTAAGGAGAAGAAAAACTACGCCAAGATTACGCTCTTTGCATTTATCGGGCTCTTCATGAACCAGTTTACGTATCTAGAGGCCATTCACCTCAGTAATGCCGGAACTGCGACCGTCTTGCAGTACCTCTGTCCGGTCATTATTCTCGTGTATATGTGTTTGAAAAATCGCACGACACCGACCGCGTCTGAAGTGACATCGATTGTCCTCGCAATTCTGGGGACATTCATCATTGCCACACACGGGCAACTGAACCAACTCAGCGTGACACCACTCGGGCTCTTCTGGGGCATCTTTAGTGGCTTCACGTACGCCATTTACATCATGCTGCCGATTAAACTCATTCAAGAGTACGGAAGTCTGACCGTAATTGGAGTGGGCATGGTCATTGCAGGAGTCATTCTGTTCCCGATGAGCGGTCTGACAACGCTGGACATCACGTATAGCCCAGATATCCTCGCAGCGCTCGTAGGCATTATCCTCATTGGAACGATTATTTCGTACACGATGTTTTTAAAAGGAACAAGCTACATCGGGCCAGTGAAGAGTAGTCTGATTGCTGCCGTCGAACCGATTTCTGCGGTGTTCTTTGCCTTCCTGATCATGAACGAGCATTTCTTCGCGATTGACTTTGTCGGCATGGCGATGATTTTAGCTGCCGTGGTCCTTATCTCGGTGAAAGACTTAATCAAAGAACGTCGTAAAAAAGAACAAGGCGTACTCGACTAGAAACGAACCTTATAAACACTTGCAGGAAAAACTGCAGGGTGTTTTTCTTTGCGGAATAAGGGAAGATAACGAATGTATAAAAAAAT